>MTLE01001973.1_pt1 | contig 46512 bp, 39 predicted proteins | sample 1982461 | NCBI WGS metagenome assembly MTLE01 (sample SAMN05712605, study PRJNA340218) | biofilm metagenome | isolation source: sample SPL anode biofilm adapted to -200 mV | place: USA | collected 2012-02-03
TTAATTTGCGGGGGGATTACCGAACGTAGAACAAGAAAAATCAATATTCCAAGACATCCACGAGGTGATCTTCGTGGGCATGGTCAAAAATTGTCCAGAGACTTAACTGAATCATTCAAATTCGCACAAAGTCAACAAACGTCACGCCCTGGTAATTTTGTACTGAAAATTCGTTATACAGGACTTCTCGATATTACCCATCTAAACAAACATGGTATCGAGTTTGTAAGCCAAGAAGACAATCATCTGTGTGTTGTTTTTGTTGATGAAACCGGAATGGCTGTGTTTGCAGATCACTTGCAACGTCTAGGTTTAGACGATGCGGAGTTGACGTACAAACAGATTCTCGAAGCCATAGAGGGAATCGATAACTGGACAAGTGAGGATCGGAAGAGTTGGGCTCTCAGAAGAAATGGCTTACCAAGGTCAGAAAAATTTCTCTTAGATGTGGAACTTTGGCCTGTGGCTGTTGCTTATCATCCTGAGAGGTTAAGCACTTGTGATGCATTTGAGCGTTGGTTAGTTCATAACGGAATACGGCGAATAGATAAAGTTAACCTTGATAGCTTAATAATGTACCGTCTGGAGGTTAACTCTAGTCAGGCGAATGTACTGCTGAATCACAGCGATGTCAGGCTGGTTGATCTCCCACCCAAGAGCGGTATTCACTATAGCCAATTGAATTGTGACATCGATAGAATTCCTGAAGGAATACTATCCCCTACTCATCAAGCTGCCAGGGTTTGTGTTCTTGATAGCGGAGTAAATACTAACCATCCCCTGTTGGCACCTGCAATTGCGGAAAGTGAAGACTTTATTGGTGATACAGGTGGCATGGATTTGAATGGTCATGGCACTGCTGTCGCTGGTGTAGCTCTGTATGGTGACTTGGAAGCGTGTAACTCAACTAATTATTGGCACCCTGAACTTTGGATTTTCAATGGTAGAATTCTTGATGAGAATGCGGAGTTTGACTCCAGTTCTATCGAAAAAACGCTCATTGAAGCTGTAACCTATTTTGTCGAAGAACACCAATGTCGGATTTTCAATTTGTCGTTAGGGAATTCCAATGCACCTTACGATAATCGTCATATTCGAGGAATTGCGTATGTCTTGGATAAATTGGCTAGGGACTTCAATATCTTATTTGTCGTTTCTGCTGGGAACTTCTCAGGCTCTATCGGTCCAGATGTGCCAAGACATAGCTGGAGAGACGAGTATCCAGAATACCTTCTAGCTGACGAAAGTATTATCATAGATCCAGCTCCGGCACTAAACGTTCTAACGGTGGGAAGCTTGGCTCGACATAATGCGACTTTCGATGCTCAACGGTATCCTGAAATTGGGCAATTGGCTCCAGCCACAGAAAATCAACCATCCCCATTTACACGTCACGGTCCCACTATTAAAGGTGCAATTAAACCCGAGCTGGTAGCTATGGGTGGAAACTTGGCTTCTCCAATAAGAACAGGCAACGAACTCAATGCAGTTATGCGAAGCATGGGGGTACTGACCTGTAATAGTCGATTCGTTGGAAACACATTGTTTAGCGAAATTAGCGGAACAAGTTTTGCGGCACCTTACATTACCCATCTTGCAGGTCGTTTATTGAATAACTACCCGAAGGCTTCTGCTAATTTGCTCAGAGCACTACTGGTTAATCATGCGAATATGCTGTCGGAGATTGAAAGCAGCTTTCCTGAAGATATGAAGAAATCTTATAGGAGCGCAAATGGACGAGATGCGTTTAGAGATATAGCTGGTTATGGTGCTGTTGATGAGGGGGAGCTTTTTAGATCTTCACAAAATGCCGTTGTCTTAATGGCTGAAGAGAAAATTGAAAACAACTCGCATCACTTTTTCGAACTGCCGCTTCCCGATGATTTTTTAAGGTCTCAGCGTGCTTCCAGAGAAATTAGAGTTACTCTGTCTTATTGTCCAGCGGTCAGGACAACTAGGATAGACTATGTGGCCACTAAAATGTCTTTTAGGTTAGTCAAAGATCAGTCGCTTGAGTCTGTTCAAAGGCATTTCAATCACAGTACTCAGGATGAAACTAAAACCAGAAATGATGATGCTACAAGTAATAGGGACATAAGTGCTGAATTAAGAGGTAAAGGTACAGTTCAGTCTTCAACTTGGCGGATTAAACAGCCGAAGCCTTCTGAAAAGTGGTTTGTTGTAATTACTCGACAAGATAGAGATTGGGGTGAGGCGTTGAGTTTCGAACAAGAAGACTATGCCTTGGTTGTGACTGTCACTGATCGAGAGAATGAGGAAGCCCAGCTGTATAGCCAAATATCACAACGCATAGAGCTTAAGGCTAGAGAACGTGCACGGGCTCGAGTGTAGGGAATTCTTGTTCTGTAAAAATCACCCATGGAACGGGAAGATTTAATTTTTCGGGCCATATGTATTAGGATAAAAGAATGAAACTGCACAGTATTCGGGTTTCAAATTTTCAGAGTTTTGGTGCTGAACCAACAGAACTGACACTTGAAAATATTACCTATCTGATTGGCCCCAACGGGTCAGGCAAGACTGCTGCACTCCAGGCTTTGTGCCGACTGTTTGCATTTGATCCATCATTACGCCGTATTCAGCGCTCAGACTTCCATGTCCCGCACGATGAACAAGAAGCGCCCGAAGAAAGGCAGTTATGGATTGAGGCGGACTTCGTGTTCCCCGAGTTGGAGGATGAAGAAGATAACTCGACCGTTGCCCCCCATTTCAGCCACATGCGCCTTGATGACCCTGACGGAATTCCTAGGGTACGATATCGCCTAAGTGCCACTATGGGCCTGGATGGGGATATTGATGAGACTTTTGTGTATGTGCTTGAAGCTGGCCCGGATGGTTCGCCTCTAAATCCTCAAACGGTTCCCAGGTCTGAACGAAATCACATACAAGTCCACTATCTGCCCGCAAGAAGAGATCCGACTGACCACATAGCATATGGAACGAACGCGCTGCTTGGCCGCTTGCTAAGGGCAGTGAACTGGGAAAATGAACGGGAGGAGGTCAAAGGGTTCACCGACCAGATTAGTGAGAGTTTGGCTGCTAATCCATCGGTCAATGCTTTTAGTTCCCACCTGAAGAAAACATGGAGCACCCTTCATAAAGGCAGCTACTTTACAGATCCCAAGATTACTTTTGTGGCATCTGAGATCGAGGCGTTGCTTCGTCATTTGTCCGTATCATTCTCGCCTGGACATGATGAACATCTTGTCGATTTTTCCCGACTCAGTGACGGCCAGAAGTCGATGCTCTATCTGTCATTGGTTCTTTCATCTCAAGCAATTGGGCGTGCTGTCCTTGCCGGTGAGGACGGCTCTTTTGACCCAGAAAAATTGCGTCCGCCAGTCTTTACTTTGATTGCCCTTGAGGAACCAGAGAACAGCCTCTCGCCTCACTATCTGGGGCGGATTGTCAGCGCTCTGAACTCCATGACGAGCAACGAGGATGCTCAGGCCCTAATCGCTACGCATGCTCCGTCAATGTTACGACGTGTCGATCCGGAACATATTCGATATCTTCGACTTACCGAAACCCGGCAATCAAGAATTACGAAAATTCAATTACCCGCTAAAACCGATGAAGCGCACAAGTTTGTACGCGAGGCTGTCCAGGCATTCCCTGAGATCTACTTCTCACGTTTGGTTGTGTTGGGTGAAGGGGATAGCGAAGAAATTGTACTACCGCGCCTTTTCCAAGCAAAGGGTGCGCCAGTTGATGAGTCAGCGGTTACGATTGCTCCGCTTGGAGGTAGGCATGTCAACCATTTTTGGCGCCTGTTATCAGCACTGCAAATCCCATTTTTGACCCTTCTCGATTTAGATGTGGGCAGATATCAAGCGGGCTGGGGAAGAATAAAGTATGTAAATAACCAACTTGGCTTATATCAACCTGAAAAAGTTCTGCCAAATACTTTTTCTTTATCAGATTGGAATGATGACAAAGTACCTGTTCGTACCCACCATTTCTTTGAAAACGGTACTAAGAGTGTATTTGCAGAGCTGGAAATGCGTGGCGTGTTTTTCTCATTTCCAATGGATTTAGATTTTTCAATGCTCCTTGCTTTCCCAGATGCTTACGGTGTTCAGCAGGAAGTTCCGGATGACTCAACGATTAAAGCCGTGTTGGGCAAGAGCCATCATGACCCATCCCAATATAGCTATGACGAGTTAAATCTTTTCTCTACGTATCACAAGCTTTTTAAACTGGGCAGCAAGCCCGCTGCTCATATCGATGCTCTCGCTCAACTAAGCGACGAGGATTTGCTGGCGAACATGCCTGAATCATTTGGACGACTCACTGATGCCGTGATCGCCAAGCTTGCGGAACTGCCCGAGTGATTGCTGTAGATGCATGGCTGCCTTCGGATGGGCTAACGCTTGAACCCAATGCACTGCGGGCTGCGAAGGAACAAGCGCGCTGTCTTGCACTGACGGCGGGGCCGGGCGCGGGCAAGACGGAAATGCTTGCACAAAGAGCTGACTTCCTCCTACGAACCGGAACCTGCCGTTATCCGAAGAGAATACTCGCTATCTCTTTCAAAGTTGACGCCAGCAAAAACTTGAAGGAGCGAATCCAGCGACGCTGTGGACAAGAATTGGCTTCCCGTTTTGATAGCTACACATTTCATGCGTTTGCAAAGCGTATTATTGATCGTTTCCGAGTAGTGCTTACAGGTAATGATGCTCTTGATCTGGATTATTCGATTGGCGAAAGAAAAGTCACAAGAAGGCAAATTACATTTCATGATCTTGTACCGCTAGCAATTCAAATTCTTAAGGCCTCCACTGTCGCAAGAAATGCCATACGCCAAACTTACAGCGATGTTTTTTTGGATGAATTCCAGGACTGCACGGATCAGCAGTATGAACTCGTGAAGGTAGCCTTCCAAGGTACAAGCATTCGTCTCACTGCTGTCGGTGATACCAAGCAGAAAATCATGGGGTGGGCAGGTGCTTTGGACGGAATTTTCCAAACGTTCGCTAGGGATTTTTCAGCGGTCCCATTAAACATGTACCGAAACTTTCGTTCAAAACCACGCCTGCTTCGGATGCAGAACGAGATAATTCGCGTGCTCGATCCGGCTTCCGTCATGCCAGATCACCAACTTGCTGGTGAAGAGGGAGAGGTCTTCGCGTGGCAATTCGAGAATGCCCAGGGAGAAGCTGAGTACTTGGCCGATTTGATTGCCGGATGGATAAGAAATGAACAAGTTCCGTTATCCGAAATCGCCGTATTAGTGTCCAAACAACTAGATCTTTACGCCAATCACCTGATGGTGGCATTGGAAGTTAGGGGAATACCGTACCGGAATGAGCAGGAGATGCAGGATATTACTGTCGAACCTGCCGCAAGGCTCGTTGTTGACTATTTGTCCTGTCTCTATGGCCAGCGAGAGCCCAAAGCCTGGATTCGGCTGATGAATCAATTGATTCCCTTTGCCGATGATGAGGTGCAGTCTAGCGTCAGGCAAAATTTCCAAAGCTTCTTCAAGGAACAGCGAAAAATCATAGCCATGGCCGAGTTGTTGGATGAACCGTTTTCAGGATGGTGGGATTCTGTGTGTGGATTTTTGAAGGAAATAGGAATGGAGACTCTTGTTGCTCTCTCGCCTGACTATGAGTCACAATCCAGATTAGGTGAAGTTGTGGGAGATACCAAAGCACGCATTGAAGAATTGCTTGAACTTACCCCCGATTTGCCTCAAGCCTTGACTCGTTTCTCTGATGATCAGGCTGTGCGTATTCTGACTATCCATAAGAGCAAAGGATTGGAGTTCGACTCAACGATAATTATGGCCGTTGAGAACGAAATATTCTTTGGGGATCAAGATGCTAATCGGTGTGCTTTCTTTGTTGGTGTATCCCGTGCCAAACGTCGGCTTGTTCTTACATACGCCAAACAACGCGACAGGCCTCTTAACTATGCAAAAAGATGGGATGTAATTCGAACTCCACAACAGGAATACCTTCAATATGCAGCACAGTTTATTACCGATTTAACGCACATTTAAAAAGTCATTAGCTAAACTGCTCAGTTCAAAACTTGCAAAGCCATAAATCGTCCTCAAAAACGTTCCCTTTACTACATATAATGCAACATCTAGCGCGATGTCAGCTCCAAAATATACTGGAGCTGACAAAGATTTTTTCTTCTAGTTATTCCCCGAAATTTCTTCCGTCGCCTCTTGGCGTAATTTCTGGGCATCCATTCCGTTTAGCCGTTCAATGGCTCTTTCTGCGGCACCCTGACGATTTCCATCCACGTTTAGCGTACTTCCTGAGCCTGTGAGTCTTTCCATATCCAGTGACGGTACTTCGGGTAGGTTGCCTGTTATCGACAAGATACCTATCCATTCATCGAGATTGACTTGGCTCCAATCTACCTGGTTTAACTGACTCGCGGTCAAACCTTCACAGTTTGGTGACTTCGCACTGCCCCAACCAAGGCCCAATTGAGGACGTACCTGTTCTTGAATGATCCGTGAAAGCGGCGAAGTAAAGCAGCAATATGATTGCCGTTTCTCAACACAGGCACCTAAGAACTTAGACTTGCAGTAAGAGCCTACGTAGTGGCAACTCTTCAATACCCGCTTGGCGTTCATTTCAAACTCGCTCTGCTCACATTTCCAGATAAGCTGAATGAGGATCATGGTGACTGAATAAATCATGTAGGCCGTCATAACCGTACTCAGAACCGCGCCCGCAGCGCCACCCAGCGCAAAGTTACCACCCGATACAACACCATCGGCTCCAACCGCGCCACCAACGTTACTAAACAGTGCCGATTGCGCCCCCGAACCAAAGGTAGAGCCTACCCACTCAGCCGTTTTGTTGGTCAACACCTGCATAAAGCCAGTCGCAGCTTGCTCCGCTCCCGCGCCAGCAGCCGTTGATGGCCCAGCCCCCATGAGAGAGTCCCATGCAGACACAAAAGGCTCTTTAACCGCACTCCAGGTACTCGTGATCGGTTCCCTAAGCGTATTCCACGAACCATAGATTGCAGAAGACGGATTCATGGCCATGACTGCCGTATCAAGCTTGTTAACCGCCACTATCATCGTGATGTAGTCCGATAACGACACGCCACTTGGCTTTTCACAGCAATCCACTATGCCGCCAACGGCTTTTTTGCACTGGCCAGCATTACCTTTAAAGACCGTACACTCGACGTTGTCTTGACCATCAGCGCCCGTGCATGACATATCATTGGTCATAAACTGCGCCGCATTAAGCATCGCTGCGGCTTCTGCAAAGTTAGCCTGCTTGATTGACTCTGGCTCTAAACAATCTGTGCCCATACAGCGAACTGGCCCCTCACAGTTGTATTGAGTTTCCATTCGTGCATTTTGCACTTCAACGCTTTGTCCGCAGTCATACACCAAACTTTGGATATAGCAGAAGCCTTCATGACCAGCCCCGCCTTCAGTGCATTCGGTTCTGACGTACTGGCAGGCCGGGTTTTGCTCTAGCGCGGAACACGTATTGGTGGTCGTGTTTTGTCCATTATTGACGATGGTTTGCGTATTACCATTGGCATCTACCCAGCTATCTGAGCTGCCCATGTTGAACTCTGGATGAGCAGTCGAAGCATTGTAGGTTGCTCTTGCCCTCCAGCATGAGAGTCCCAGTCCATCAGAGCTCCCACGACTGGTTAAATGAGCAGGAGACGAAACAACCGCCGGATAAAGGCTTCCTAGATTCGCCAACTCGCCACTACCAACCGTTAACCCGTCGATTCGTTTTGTGCCCGTATCCAAACACTGCCACTGCACCGCAGTAAACTGATCCGTTTGCATCAAGCATTGGTCTATACCCGGATCACTTGATTGATGAACAACGTCTTGCTCTAAGTACTTGCCGGAGAAGGTCAAGGAAGCTCTCAGTTTCGCAGGAGCCAAACACTTCTGAACTTCTCGGCTGCAAGTATCGAAATCGACTTTATTCCAGCCGGATTGACATCTGGAACGAGTGACTTCCTGAGGTTCATGCCACGAAATAATCGACCCATTGACGACTTTACACAATGAACCAACCAAGGTTCCTTTTGGACAGGTCATTTCAGGGTACTTAATGGACGGTTTCGTCTCAGTCACCGTTTCCTTATTGCCCGTCAGTGAGAGTGTCGTTTTCCAACCATTTGCCTTGGATGGCGACTCGGTGATTTTTATCTCAGTATTTTGATTATCAAAAATCCTCAGCGTAGCGTTTCCAGTTTGCATAGTACTGCTGTGCTGTGGAACAAAGCTGAGCGTTTCAGAGCTAAAGCAACCACGCTCAATGGACCAGCTTTGTTGATGGGTTTCCGCGGATACACGTCGCTCTAACTGACACTGAGTAAGCGTGCTGATCTTCTCGCACACCTGGTAATCCGGTACATGCTTGGTTTCAGTAAATGGCGTAATCGTCTGAGTAGGCTCACAGGCCTCAAAACTACTTGGCATAAGGTTGGATACCACACACTTTGGATCGCTGGTTTGCAATCCACAGTCATAGGTATCGGTAAAACGAATGCATTCACCTCTATCATTGGTTTCGGCACATTCTGACGACATGAAGCCACAGGAAGGATTCTCTTCAAGCACTTGGCAGGCCTGATTTTCAATCCCCTTATAGCTTTCATCATCCACACTAACTTGTACACGCCGACACAAAGGCGATATGCCAGCAACTGGGCTTGGTGCAAAGTAGGATTCACAAACTGAAACACCATTGACCACCGTACATCCGTTGGTTGAAGACGGCTGATCCGTGCATTGAATGCTGTAGTCTGAAAACTTCATCGGGATATCCGCTGCTTGTTCGATACAGGACTGTGGTGACCAACTATCATTCATAACCACCTTGGTTGGATCAAAACGCACCTTGATGCGTGCATACCCCTCACCACTGCCCGTAACCGATACGCGAATTTTTACCGGCACTTCTAAACCTGGTTCTACCGCTTTTAGCTTGGCAGTGAGATCGGTATTTGGATTGCGCTCCCAACTGGTACTGAGCTCGCAGCGACCTGCCGTTTCTGGTGGAAAGTTATTGTTCGGCCCAGACCAGACTTTCTGATCGCCAAGCCACACTTGCATGTAGTCATCCCATTTGGCGTACTCAAGAACGGCTGAGGTAATCGCATCGGGATTCACGACTTTGAGTGTGATGGCCTGTTCAAACACCTTACAACGGCCACTCCAGTAGTTGTCGCCAATTCGTCCTATCCAAACTTCAAGACACCCCTCACCACAAGAGCGAAGGTTCATCGGCCCTGAAACATGCTCAATGATGCCTGCCGTGTAATCGTGAGTAATAGTGCAGCTGTTAACCGCTGTATTGAGCCTGTCACATTGCTGGTAATTTGGGCTGCCTTCACCTTGAGACTCACAGCCGGGGAAGCTTTGGGTTAATAGATTTGGGTCAGTTTGAACCGCATCAGTTAATGCCCAAAGCGGATCATTGACCATATCTGGCCGAGACCTGTCTTTGATTTGCTGGAGCGAGCGAAACGCCTCACCCGTAGCGCCACTTTCGGATGCCATGCTCTCTTGGCGCTGCGTCCCCAATTGATTCATGCTGGCATCAGAACCATAAACGCCCGTTAAGACATCCAATGAGCCCTGATCCATACCAGGGAAAAGCTCTTGCAAGTTAATTGTCTCATTTCCACTGCCATTCGGCACCGACAATGTATTGCCATTGAGTGCTGGCATCGTCTAGTTTTGCAGCAATTGCTTACCTTCCTGTTGTCCGCTTAGACCGGATTGGCGCTGCACATCAGCGGCCACACCATGTAAGGGCAAGCACGCCATAGTGATAGATAAAATACCCGCTAACACTCGGGTAAAAAATGTTGGTTTCATAGTTAACCTCCCGAGTTACAGCAGTCTTGCCAGCGCCACAAAATGTAGAGTGCATCTTCACCGGCACCTGGGATTGTTCGCCACTCTCCCCATTTCATGGTGCTTTCACCGATGACATGCGCACTTTCAGTTTCCGGCACAGGGAAGAACATACTCATCTTGTATTGGGATTTCGGCAGCATGGGTTCGATAACAGGTCGGCATAGCGCACTGTTCCCCATTGTTCGCCTAGCAAGACCACGCCTGTGTTGAGCCGCGATTGCACGCGCCGCTAAATGGCTGGTGTTTTCTGCTAATGAGCCGAAGGCTAAGGTGTGGCCAGATAACGGGTAGAGATGGCCCCAACTGCCAGCACACCAAAACAACTGGTCGATGGGTTTACCAAGCGTTGATGAAGCAGCGTCAGCGGTACAAGCCGAAATAGCCAATGGATTGGCAACGGCAGCAGCTTCAGGCTGAGTAAAAAAGGCCAGTTCATCGTTCAGCCATGTTGGGTCCAATTCCGACAAATACATCAAGTCAAAGTCCATGTAACCATCAGCATTGCAATTGCCATCCATGAACAAATCGAGCATGACCAAAAGCGGAAAGGCGTAATAATGGTAATGGTAGAAAGCGAGATCACCGGTATCGTATTCACCTTCGCCATGACCACCTTGCAGTCGCCTATCACCTAACGGTAAACGAATCCCTCCCAGGGAAGGCGAGCAACCCGGCGTTCTGACCAGTTCAATCAGACGCGCTGGCTCCCACATGCTGGTAACAATACCTGGCCTTGGCACGCCTAAGTTGTCTTCACATAAGCAAAATGACTTGTTTGATGCGCCGCTAGGGACATTGCCGGAGCCAAGAGGAAGCCCTGCAACCCGGATAGGAAAAATGCATGACCAGCAAACATCCGTCAGCAACTTGCCCGACAATAACCCCGCGTCTGGGCAGGTCAGTTCGGCTTTTGCAGGAATAGATGCGCCAAGGACAAACATGACAACGAGAGTCCGCAACAGACGATACGTATTATTGAGCTTTTTCATGAACAAGCTCCTTTACTGGAATTTCTTCTATTTCAAACGCGAGCCCCTTTGCTTGAACAAACGATGGGGTGACTTGCAAATCAAAGCGCTGCTTTAGCGAGGCATTGAGAAGGTAAACCGGACTGTCCAATGTCTTTTCGAGCGCATTGAGGCGATTCCAGCCTTGGGCACGGTCGAGCTGCGTGGTGATAAGCGTAATGCGGCGCAGTGTCCTATCTTGCGTCTCAAGCCAATGCGCAACTGCGTCCACTTCTTCAGCGTTCGACGCATTAAACACCACAAGCTGCTGAGTAAACGGCAAGGCTTTTAGCGGGTTAATACGCGTTCCTGCTGGGATCAATGTTCGGCCATTGGCATCCAATAGTGGCCGCTGGATGACGATGGTTGGATCAACCATTCTTATCCGATACTGCGTGGCTTTGGGTAAGTCAGTGAAAGTTTGGCGAGACCAGAAACGCTCAATGGCTTTTTTCTTTAATGCGCCCAGATCAATCGACTGTAAACGCTGCATCGCTACTTGCATCAAATCCGGTTCTAAAATCGAATGAATAGGACCGCGTTGACCCAATGAACCGGTATTGCCTGTTTCAATTTGACGCTGCAACCAGTCCTTGCTGTAAACCCCTAGTGCACTTGCAGTCACCTTGTCATCTTCTATGCGGAAAATGGCAGGCACGCTAGTCACCCGCCAGTGCACAAAGGCTCTCGGATCTATTCGAACCTGAGGAACAGGATCAAGCCCCTTCATCAGCGTATGCCAATCACGGATAGCCGCCCCCAAGGTCTTTCCTTCAGGAATTCCCCGAAACAACACAATAGCGCCGGTAGCACTGGCCTCTTTAAATAGCTGCTTCAGCGACGAATCCCCCAGTGAGGACGACGCAAATATCAACCATTCATCGTTGTGTTTGAGCGACGCAGGTTGTTCAATCGGTGAAAAAGGCTCGATAAATTCAGATGAACCATCCACAGCACTTTGTAAAATGCTGCGGCTCATTTCGACGATCTTATTGTCTTCGTCAGACAACAGAAAAGGCTCTTGTGCCCAGGACACTTGAACCCAAGACAATGGAGCAACCAACAAAAATAAGAGGCATAGTCTTCTCATCTTCCACCTCCTACCAAAGCGGCCAAGCGCGACCGACAATCTGCTCGCGCTTAACTGCATTCCAATAACGGGAGTCGAAACTCGTTGCAGCCTCGCCGGAAAACCAATATTCGTTTTCTTGCAGCGTCAATGAGCGGCTAAATTGTGATTCCGCTACACCAAGACGCTGGGCTAATGCCATGCCGGTTGAGACTTCAGCACCGTTCACCAGCACATGCTCAGGCGTCACCTTGACTTCATCCCCAGGCATCCCTGTTAGGCGTTTCAGCATCCGAGTACCGTCGTTATATAACGGAGCGAGTCCTTTTGAGTGGAAGGCATACAGACCATCCTTAACGGGCTCTTTATTCCATAGGTCAATCAGATACACCGTGGTATCAGGCAGGCATCGCTCTTGCTGGGTATCGATACCTATTCGGTAGCGCATCATGGCGTAGGTGCCTACCACGGCCATGATTAACGCGAGAGCGGTCAACCGGATGAGATATGGCCGCCAAGGCATTCTTTTACGGAGTATCTGCATGAGACACCTCCTTTGAGCCTACTGGCACAAATACGGAATCATCAGCACCCACCACCGCTTGGGCATCCAGCACGATAAAACCGGCTGCTTTTAACTTTTCAATTTGCTGATTGGTCTGAAGCAACCTGGATTCGATGTCTTGTTCGCTGGCATTAGGGCCCAGTGATAATACCGCCTCCCCAAAATCCACGACCGCAATGGGCGTACTTAACGCCAACTGGCTGTGGATGGGTTCGAGTGTTTTCATTAAGAGCCAGCTGGTCATTAAACCGCTACCAGCAATAGACAAAGTAATAGAGGCCATAAATGGCCAAAGCGTGGACTTATTCATAGCCTCGCTCCTTTAACAACTGAGAGATGGCATCAGCAACAGAAAGGCCTTTGCGCGTTAACTGTTTAATCGCGCTTACATCTTCTGCACGGGACGAGTACAACAGCTTGTGAAACGGATCGACGATGAGGCGGCCGATCCCGGTGCCCATTTCGGTAATAAAGAAAATTTCGGAATAGACACCAGTGACGGTATGAACCGTTTTCAGGTATTCATAGCCGCCTTCACCTAGTGGCAAGCGGCCTTCTTTTTTGAGAGCGTTGATGGTTTCGGCTTTTTGACCAAGTAGGTACATATTGGCCGAGTTTTCAGCGATAGCTTTACCTGTAGGGCTGTCATACAAATCGTTGACCGACTGCGTTACCGTTACAGCACTGCCGCCATATTTTCGAAATCGCCGGTAACCCGTCTCGATGAACTTACCGACATCACCTTGAGTCAGCAGATCCCAGGCTTCGTCAATGAACACAATCTTGCGACGATCCCGCTCACCTAAGTACATCTCTTGTTGGATTTGGTAGATAAGCTGAAGCAACACCACTTGTTGTAGGTGCTTGCGCCCCTTGAGCTCTTCTAACTCCAAAACAGTGAAACGGTTTTTGAAGCGAATATTGTTGTGACCATTAAAGAAACGGCCATATTCGCCCTGTGTCGTAAACGGATAGAGCTGCTCCCCCACGTCTTGCACACGTCGGTCTTCGTGATTTTTCAAGGCCTCTGCCACATCATCAACCAACATGGCACGACCTTTTTTCTCCCACAGTTCACGGGTCTGACGCTTTAGATTGGCCATCTGAAAATCGGTTAATGACTGCGTAGGTGCGGCCATTGCTGCCAATAACCCAACCAACACATCCGCTTCTTCGTCATAGTCCTCAACGATTTCAAACGGATTCAAGCAAATGCCACTGTCTCGCCCGAACTGTAAGAACTCACCGTCATAAACTTCACACAACTTTTCATAGGAGCGGCCAACATCAATCACCCAGCATTGTCCGCCTTCAGATAAGTAGGAAGAGATGATTTCGTTCACCAGGAATGACTTACCCGATCCCGATTGCGCCGCGATGCAACAATTGTAATTACTGCCCGAGTCATAAAGGGACACACTCATGATCTGGCCATTGCGGGAAACAAAGTTAATCACCGGCGTGCCAGTGCCTTTCCAATCCGCAAACAAAGGCAACAGAGGGATGACATGCCGTGTCGCCATGGTCTTGAATCGAAACAAGTCGTTCATCGCCTGGCGGTCAGCACCAAATGGCAAGGCATTCAGGAAAATGGGCAAACAGAAGTACTTGTCTTCCATCAGCTCAAATCCGAGTTCTTTGAAATAGGTTCGAGCATTTGAAACAGAGCTGATGGACGCCTCTTCCGTCGGGGAAAACAGCGTTAAGGTCATATTTGCCCGAATAGGACGATCACCTTCTTGCAAGGCTTCAAAAAGAACATCAAATCCCTTTTTCTTGGCTGCAAGCACCGGCACAAACTTGAGCATCGGGCCATAGGCCTGATTGACTGCCCATTGACGCTTCGTCTCTAAACGAGATCGCATGGCCTCGGCTGAGGGAAAGTGAATGGTGACATTCAGCAAAAAGCTGCCGCGTAAACCGCGACTGCCCGTCATCATATCGCCCGCAAAACTTGCGGCATGACCAAACCAGATCCGCTCAGGCAAGCGTTTAAACGATAAGGTTTTAACTCGGTAATCACCCAGCATCAGACCTTGGCTATCCACCTTGATAGCTCGGTCATAATCCAACACTTGCTCTCGAAGTGGTTTATCTGCCTCACTGCGGATTGGTGATGGATTGCGCCAGGAAGCATCTTTTCCCCAGTTAAGCTGCGCACTTAATGCCGCGAGCCAGTTTCGGTCAGTCATCTCAGTGACGCGAAAACCAACCGTTGCCAGCGCTTGCGAGAAAGAAGCCCGAAGCGCGGATGCTCGACTCAACTCACGCTCCGTCGGTATAGGACTTTCCAAAGGCAATTTGCAGGTGACGATCAGTTGAAAGTTGCGAACCTGAGTCTGGGTCGATTCTTCTATCGGTTGAACCGTGCCCCCATCGAGGAAATCCGCACGTTTGCGTATCGACGCCCTAAGCAATGGATCGGATTGACGATGCCGTAAGCCCATCATGCGCTGAAGGTCGGTTTGAATATCAGGGGATGCGTACAGGCCAAATTGCAGCAAAGTGTCTTTTGGCCAGTCGTTGTTGAGTAGAACATTAACCCTGTCTGCAACAGACTCATCACCACCCGGCAATGGGTCACATAGAAAACCAAAGCCAACACTCTGGTCTTCCATGAAAAACAGTTGCTCATCGTCGGAATAGGCCAATACTGGCAAGAGCTCTGAAGCGCGTTGCCCTGAATACAGAGAGGCTTTCATTAACGCCCCTCCAACCAAGCAGAAAGATCATAAGGACGGCCTCGGCTGATGCGACCATCATTGGCGACAATGAAAGGCACACCTTGAATGCCCAGGATTTGAGCCGTCACCAAGGTACGCTGCATTGGCTCTAAGTTGCAGGCATCATCCTGCTCTAAGTTACTAATTCGACCATTCAGCAATGCATCGGTGGCCGCTTTTTTGTCACGCGCACAGCCAAGCTGGCGAACCTGACGCTCTGAATCAGGACCAAGCACTGGCACAGGGAGAATTTGGAAGGTGTATTCTTTGGTTAACGGTAAGGCTTGTTTCAAAAGCTCATGGCAATGCGGGCATCGTGGATCAACAAAGACCACCACTTTCTTTTTGCCTTCACCCAGCGTCAGTGGATTCAAATCATCCATTTTTAAGCCAAGACGACTTAAGTCCAGCGTGTTCCCCGCTTCACGAATTTCTTCAAGGCTGGTAAGCGGCTTTTTCGACCAGGCATCATAGAGCGTGCCATCAATGACGAACCGGCCACTATCTGACATGAAAACAATACGGCCATTGCTTTCGACCGCTTTCATACCCGTGACAGGTAAAGAAACCATGCCGTCAATTTTGCCAACTGGCGACACTTCAGACACAGGTTCAGCTTGAACCAAAGGAGACAGCGCAAGCGCCAGAATGATTGGAGATAGTTTTCGCATGAGGAGTCCTCGTTAATGTAAATCGAGGCTCCAGTCTATGCAGTTGTCCTATGTGGACTCGGTTAGATAGATTGAAGAAATCGCAATCTAACTAGGGGGCTTATAGCTCGTTGAGGTTTGTTATAAACGAATTACTCGGCGTTTGCGTTAACAAGCCAATCATCAAGCACTTGCTTCAATTTATCTAATTGCTCTTGATGTTTTGCTTGATTCTTTGCCAATTTGTTAATGTTCTGCAACTTCCAACGAATCGCTGGCAAGTCTGCTGCATTAGGATAGTCAAACAATGTCCAGTCAGGTTGCCCTCTTTTGAATGACATAAGGAAAGCATGATCCCTTTCTGTGAAATGTTTTTGCAGTTCAATTAACATCATGGGCCTAACAGAGGCTAAGTCTTCGCATTCAACTTTTTCAAAAGTCATTCCGTCAAATTCTGCCTGAAATTTCTCATTTAGAGGCTGCCAGTTTGGCGACATGACTTCATTAATAGGCCGAGGGTGACTTAATGTATAGGTTAAAAAACCCACCAAAATCTCTCTCGAAATCCCTTCACTGCCAAGTAACATACGCACATCAAATAAGTCGCGAGGATGTTGGCGATCCATTGCAGCACACAATTTTCCACCATACAGATCGGGAAGACTGACTACCTGAATCTCAGCATAACCAAACTCGTCTTCAACAGACTCTTGAACTGGCATTATTTCTGCACTATGCAATGTACCTCTGGCGACGGGCGACACTTCAATTTTGATCGTCGCAACCGGACTTGATACAACTATTCTCAGTTCATCAGCTTTATTATCCTGAAATGCCGCTCGGATATCTGGTTGAGTATTGATTCTATCTGTAATCCGTTGCAATGCAGCCCTGACATTAATCAAAGCCTCATCTCTTGGTTCAAGTGGAAGATAAGCAAGATCAATATCTACAGATAACCGAGAAAATCTCTCACAAATAAATTAATGGCTGTGCCACCTTTAAGTGCAAAAACCGTCTCTGTGGCTACCACAGGCAGCATTCTTATGAGCAAAGAAACCTGTTTGTAGTATGGGCTATCTTTATCCATTATGTTGTTCACCTTTTTTGACGCTTAATATCTCTGGCACTGTGATTTGATATCGCTCATCAAAACGTCCTTTTTCGACAACCTGCCGCTTTCCTGCACCCAATTTAATTCTTGTTTCATCTATGCGATTGACCCACTGGTGATCGTAGTATCGACCCAGAAATAGAAATATTCGGTTTGCCTGAACAGAGCTGCTTCGCTCAAGAATATCTTGTACTTTTCTAGGGCTAAGATTGACTAAACCCTGAAATAATTCTGCGACATGCTCAAATGAAATCAGCTTCCCAATCCCGTCTACCACTTCATAGGCAGCAAGTTCTGCACAGCTGACAGTGAGTTCTTTCTCTTTAACCGTGATCCTTTTCAAATCTTTCTCGGGACTCACTTCAAGCTTATGGTTTCCACAGTAAAACCAATTCTGATAAGGGAATTCACGAAACCATTTTGGTAAGGACGACTTATTTTTAACGCAAATCCAAACTTGCTCTTTGTTCAGCTGTAAATAGTGACTCAGTCCTTGGTGAGTTAAGCTGCTCAATCCAGCCAAATGAACTGAAACGCCCAATTGCACATCTAATGCTTGAATGGCATCAACCCAAGTTGGCTTTCTATCGCCCTGCGCATCTGGACGATAATACACGCCAGAACATAGCTTCTTTAGCCAACCGTTCTGCGCGTACTTTTGAGCCAAGGAATAGCTCACGCCGTTTTCAGTCAGCCATTGCTGAAGTACTAGCGCACCAGGAGAAGTATGAGCAACAAGCCAGTTTATCTTAGATGACATTTTAACACCCAAAGTATGAATATCACGAACAGTATAAACCATATAGTTTATTGTGACAGTGATTTTAACACTTTAGGTATTAATATACCAAATACTGTAAACCAAGCCCGCTAATGCGGCGTTGTTGAAATGAAAAGGTCTACACAACATCACCAATAACCCGATGTTGTGTAGACCTAGTTTGATTACCTTAAGTGAAGTGCCTACTGTGGCTCACATTCAGGTGCCCAGTAAAACGGCGCTGATCGCTGGAACTGCTGTGCCAATGACTTCTTGAGTCCTGGCAACGACAGGTAAAGTTGCAGACATAACACTTTCAACGACTGTTGGCGTATTGTAGAGACCCATACCGCCACCAATGCCCAAGGCAAAAGCCATCAAGCTTTGGCGAGCGATACCGCCCACAATACCCACCAGTACCATGGCTCCCGCTACGATCCGTCCCAAAGTACCTTGGGTCCAATCTTTTAGGGTATCCCACACATCGGTGAAAGCATCACCACCGGTGCCCGCAAATGAGGGCTCCGAAATCATTAACGCCATTAAACCAAGCGCACCAATAGTCATTAGGCGCTGAGTTTGAATGGTGCGAACTGCATTTGTCATTCGTTAGTTTCTCCGTAGATACTCAGGTTATCGCGCTTACCATCAGCTCCCGCTGAGGCAGAATCGCTTTGAGTCTGAAGTGGACGTAGCACTGGCGAAACCGTTCGAGGTGCTGACACCCCAATATCCCACCGGCGCGGTTCAATTTCGGTAAACACGTAGCTGGATAAATTCAGATCTCCACGGTCATCCTCCCAAGGCGCAATCCAAATTCTCATCACACTTGAAGGAATGCGAAGAGGTGCAGATTGCTGCGTCTCAGGTAATGCTGGATGGCTCAGCAGTCCTGTCTCTAAATCAGATTGTGAATACCCAGAGGGAGAACCAATTCGAGTCGCCACAGCATCAATCGTCTTGGGTGCAGCGCCATTACTGGTAAGCTCATAGACTTCACGAGCGGATAAACAGCGCACACCGTCAGGCATACCTGGGCATCCATATTCACTACTCCCAAGACCCAATGAACTACAGCCAGACAATAAGGTTGAGCCGACTGCCAATAAAAGTAATCCAGCTTTAGACCACTGTTTTGACTGGTGCTTTGGGTTGTTCTGTATTGATGTCGTCATGGTTAACTCTCCTCTGGATACACATCTTATTGTCTGAAACGTACTTCGATCGGTTAGCAACATGCAGGATTTTTTCATCTTCTTGCACCACCCCTTTGCGAAGTGGCCAACGACAACGAGGCACCACGAGTGACTATGACTTCAATTTTCCTTGCAGCGTCTACCTCTATGACTGGGAACATATTTTCAGCCATGTCCAAATAGAACTTGGCCACTCGATCCAATGCTTTACCAGTGCCTTTAATCGCAGCACCCTGTAATGCTTCTTGGCTCATGACTTGCTGGTACAGCTGAGTATCACCGGCATTACCCGTCTGAATCGTCGGAACAGGATTCACATCAAATGCGCCTGCCAAGCCCTGAAGGAATCCGGCCATCATCGATTTGGCCACCAGCTGGCCTTGTTTCGACACTAATCGGCCACGAATACCGGCTTTGCCGTCTTCACCCACGGCATAAGAATCCAGTCGCGTTTCAATGACGCCACCATCTTCTCTCACACATGAAATGGTCTCGCCTCGCAAATAAGCACGCTCAGAGCTCAAATCACCGTAACCTGCGGCGATCAAGAAACACTCTTTGATATCCGCTCTAAATCGGTTGGGTAAAATGGCTTCCTTTTGAATCCTCAGCAATGCAGGAAAAGGCTCGCGTCTTGCGGACTCGTGAGTAGGTGCATCCAAACCCGTGATCAAAGTACCTGAGATGATGCTGCCCGCCGGTAGATACAAAGGCGGCGCTTCTTGCACAACAACCTCTGGTTCAGCAACCACTTCAGGCTCAATCATACGAATCGTGATTGGCGGCAATGGAACATCCCGAGCTTGTGTACCTTGACCATTGACTGGCTGCTGATAGAGCGGATCAGGAAGTGGCGCATTGGCAAAATAGTCGTCGGGGTTAGACGGCAATGGCTTTTCTTCTTTAGGCAATTCCATGGCAGATAAAGGCACTTCAAAGCGGCTATTTGTGCCTTCAACTGCTGCATCACCTCCATCGCGAACATCATCAAGTTCCGCTCTAAGGCGGGCCAGCTCCGCATTAACTTCACTTGGTATAGAAGGCGAACCTGGGCTTAGCCGTCCTGAATCGACGTCACGACGCAAGCGCTCAACTTCACGACGTAACTGTTCATTGCGCTCACTGAGTAGTTTTACGTTCGCAGCCAAACTATCGACCCCAACATCACGAGTATTGGTATCCGTAAGAATGTGCCGGATCGTTTCCTGCCGGTTCCGACTGCTTGAGCCATCGTCAGGATTAGGTGAAAACACCATCACCATAAGGATGAGACCACCAGTAATACCAGCAACCGATAGACCCCGCTTCATGTTCGGGCTCATTTGTTCCCATTGTGCTTTCATCGTTATTCACCTCCCACAAGAAGCGAAGGTCGCTGACTTTCCACCGCTTCTTCACGATGATTGCGAACAACCACATACAACTCAGTCTTTTCACCCGGTAACAAGATATTTCGAGGCCAGTAGGCGCTTGCCACTATATCTGGTGCATGACAAGCAATTTCACTGGCTTCTATCGGCTCATCGGCAAAGCTTTCAACCAGTCCTACATAGACGGTGAAGTAATGTCCCGTCACAATTTGCCCCTGCTTAAAACCAAACTTTAAGCCCGGCTGAAAACATTTCGGGCTTGTGTCAGTTTGGCCAGCTAAACGGATGTCATAGCCTTGTGGTAACTCATTTAGTGCAAGGCGTCTGAGTAAATCACGTAAGCTATCGACGTATGGCTGAGTCGTTTCCCAAGTGGCGGCTTTTCGGTTCACAACGCCCTTGATAGGCCACTGCTGACCATCAATAGCTAAGGTGATTTCACGCGGTGGAATACGACGAGGTACTAAGGTGACAGATAACGCGGGCGCTTCCTGACCAGGCGGAGTGATGTAAAGTGAAACCGGTGATTCTTTGTCCGTGGCCACATATACAACATTCCCCTTGATTTGCGTCTGAGCATCACTGGTTGTTCTCACCTGAGGCGATTCAAACGGCGTCACAATCCGATTCAGATGCCCAAGAGCTACAGGGATCAGTTCATTAACCCCCGGAGTCATCAGTAACGTTGTTGGCACATCCGTTGAAACCGTATTGGTTTGAACAGGTGGATTTGCTGTAGCAGACTGCTTCATCACACTGGCTGGCACAGTCGGCAATTCCACGTCTGCATACGACGCTTGTGATAACAGAACGCCACTCAAGCTAATTGCAATTAAGCTTGGTGTCATCCATCGACTAATTTTTGTTCGCATCATTCACCCTCCGGTTTTGCTCTTGGGTCAACTTTTCACGAACTCGCTTCGTTCTAGCTTGCCCCTCGTACGTATCCATCCAGCTAAGTTTTGGACGGTATTGCTCAATATCGATGTCAAACTCATAGGTGCGAGTTTGGCGCTGCTCATCTCCAGATGGCCCAGAAACCAAGGAGTAACCGGTCACAAAGACATGGCCGGTTTCATACTCGTATTCCACTTGTCTGGGTTGGAATTTGAGCGTGACTCGGTCTTCACGGATCTGTCTTGCCTGAATCTCCAGTGCATCGACCACTTGCTGGTACACCGCTGGAGAAAGTAGCGGCTCAATGGCAACCCGGATGAAAGACACATTACCCGGCGTCACGTTGCCCATAAGCTCAGCCAGGTAGAGTCCCCAGGATTCAAGGTAAGGCTGAGTGGCCTGGTTTCGTGACACTTCAGCCGTTTCAGACAAAGTTGGTGGTTGAATGGCTACCACGGTATTGCGAGAAAATGCCGCAACCGCAAGCAGCAAGTTAGATAGCACCAGCACTGCAATCAGAAACCGTTGCCATCGGTTCTCTAATTGCGTGCCTTGCCATGATTTTAAAAACACGTCGAACTTCACGGCAGATAGCTCCTGATAAATGGGTTAGGGATCGTCTTGGCTTTGGTTGGCAACAGTCCGGCCCAGTAGATGGCGTGAAGAATAAAACCATCTGGGCGACCATCACGAAAACGCCGATAGAGCTTGGTTGTCACCAACCCCAACAGGCATAAAACCAAGGCATTACCGGTAAAAATGCCGATCACTAGCCCCAACAGAATGGGAGCCATCTCATCGGCACTCCAAAGCAGGAAGTGCGGCGGGTCATCGATATAGGATGGAATACTCACAGGTTCCATAGTCACTCCTCGTTGTTTGAATTGAGAAGTGAAGAATGCCTTGGGATTGGCAGGTTCAGTGGTCAGCTAGATGCCGAATTCTTGAATGTTTTGAGGGTTCTATTCAGACAATACTAACAATTGATCTTTTTGATGCGGTTGATATGATGAGGATATTGGTCGTGTCGAGACCAGCTGCCCACTTTAGCAAACCCGGACGGGACGACATGCAAATCAAATTTATTTTTTGCTTAGGTTTTTTCTGCGACCTCGGCAGTGGGCACCGTATTCGCTAATAGGAGAAACTCAATGCAAATTACTAAAATCATTTCCTCTGCCACGGTTGAACGTTTAAAGCAAAAAGCACGAAAGCTTAAACGTGAAAAATCCATTACACACACTCAAGCACTCGATGAAATTGCAATCTCTGTTGGCTTTAATCATTGGCATCAGGTTGTACAAGCCAATGACGTACTGAAGCCATCAGAGGTGGCGTTATCTTCTGGATGTGTCATGGCTTTTGATGTCAAAGATGGTATGGATGTCGATACCAGTGATGGGGTTTTAATTGAAGACCATTTCTTGGAGATGCTCACTGAAAAGCAGCTATTTGAAATTTATGCCAACTCCCATGATGAGGACGACGAACAAAAAAGGCCGCTAAAAGAAACGCTATCAGATTCAGAGCTTCATGAGTACTTTCGAGATGATTGCTCATTCATGTACTTTCGCCTTGCCGAGCCTCATGCAAACAAACCGCTGAAAGAAGTATTGGCTCTTATACGACAGTACTCGTTTTGGATGCCGCAATATATTTGGCTTCAAGGTCATCTTATTGATACTTATCATTTGCCAGCGGAAGACGAGAATGGCAATACCGTTGGCGTAAGGTTTTAGCTCTACAAGATGAGGCCTAACTGGCCTCATATCTTCTTCTGCAAGTGGCTTAACGCCAACCCTGCCATCAATGCCAAGCCGATGATCATCGACGGTAGAACCACCGGTGGAATAGCCAACGGGGCGAACAATCCCATAAACAGTAAGATGACGCCTGAACCCAGAATTATCATGCTATAGCGGTGAATGATAGGGCTCGAAAAATCAAAGGTTGTCTTCTTAATCTTCCAGGTCATCAAGCCATCCCACAACGCCGGTAACATGAGAATAAGCGCAAAGGGCAACCAGACCATCAGCAACGCAAATCGAGTGAACACTTGGTACAACACATCAAAAAATGCCTGAATACGGTCTTCTACCCAGACAAACCAAAAGCCTCCCATGTTCTCCATCCCTTTAGAGCGCAGTCGCTGCTCTTCAGTGGGGATTAGAAAATCACGCACAGATTGCTCCATCTGCGTATCCACAACCCATGACTGATACCAGCGATGGCTAGTTTGACCAATCCAATAGCTTGTTTGTGCACCCAATTGATTTTGGATCATCTGCTTCTCTTTACTAATAACCCGGCCAGTCCAATCACCGGGCACTAACACGCCAATGGCAATAATCTCCAGCATCAGTGCCAGACACAGCAGCCAAACCGACTTATGCTTGCTCATGCCAAACATCCTCTTCTACTCGCGCCAGCAGCGCTGCAACGGTAGGCGTCATAATCCGGGCTTTAATCACTTGTTGAAGCCGCTTTGTCGTCGTATGACCACTTTCATAACGCACATCGATGCGTCCTTCAGCTAAATACGCCATCCGATTTGGACGATTACGCATCCAGGTGTGGAAATAGACACCATCCACAGCGGCCCACTCGAAATGGTCAGGATCACGCAGGCGAATCCCCGTTAAAGCACTGGCGGCAGTCCAAGTCAGTGCCTCAATGAAATGCCACAGGCGCACACTGTCATCATCACAACTGACTTCTTCATAACTGCCCAAGCCATTACACAGACACAAATCAAAGATGGAATGGCCATCTAACGTGAGCGCATCTGTTAAATAGTCCGCCAAACAGTGCACAGAAGCCAAAGCATGAGGCCAGTCGGTTTCAAGTAGTCTTAAGGTTTCCTTGAACTGGGAGTTATGTTGCTGCCACTGAGCGAGCATTTCTTTACTGGTAAGTGTTGTCATTTTCAGACAGACAGAATGATGCATACAGACTCCTTATGCTGCCTGTGTAGAGCTGGTTAAAATAGGAATGCGACCTTTAATCACACGGCCACCTGAAAGCTTGGCGATGTACTCAAGGTTCGGGAGCTGGCCTAATAACTGCGGTGGAAACATATCGCCTTCTTCCTCCATCAAGCGCTCGCCATGATTGCCGGTAAATAACGCGGGGCTGTCCGAGTTTGACGACATACCTTGAGTTTGCATGATGTACTGCAACCGAGTCTTAGGCAGATTGTCAGTAATATACTGCTGCGTTTCGGCGTCCATCACCCGAAGGGCTATCAAGTTGTTGATGTTACCTAACACCTGGCGAGCCTTAGCTTCACTGCCTGTTCGAGCTGCAAAGTCAGCAAAGGTCTGAGTAGCAATCACACAACGCATTTTTGCGCCACGACCTTTGTTGAGCAGTTGAATGAAGGGATCGTTGACGACTTCAGCAGCCTCATCGATGAAGATATTTACGGGACGATTTTCAACACCATAGTTATAGCGGTCACCGGCCACGGCGGTGAGATCGGATAAAAGCAACGAACCAATAGCGCTGCCAACCATGGCGTCGGTCAATGAATCCAAGCCGATATACGCCACTTGGGCATTGTTGATAATTCGGCCAGAATCCGTAATTAACCGGCTGTCATCCACATCGTTTGCAATCGGTGATAGCAGTGGGCCAAGTTCACTTGATGTGAGCATATTGAGCACCGGCATCAATGAGGCCACCATCTTTGAATAGTGGGTTCTGTCATGCTCAAACATACTCAAAAGGCCTTCCAAATCGGTATTGGCGGCAACGGGCTGAATGCGTTCGTAGTAAAAAAGCAGCATCGCCATAGCTTGTTTAGCTAATGTGTTGGCTTTTTCGGTAAAGCGCTTGATCTCCACACTAAAGTTCGGATACACCTGCTCACCCCAAGCCGTGACGGCTTTTACTACCAAACCTTCTGGACCGCCTTCCAAGAATCGTCTCAGTGTTTTCAGATCAGGACGTTGTGAAGTAAGCAACAAACCTTGCACGATGTTATTCAGTGCCATTTGGCCAAAGGCTTTAAATGGATCAGCACCGGTTTCAGATGGGATTAAGGCCGCAATTCGGCTGGCAATTTCAGTGCCACGGTTAAAGTTTCTAAGAGGATTAAGACGTACAGAATGCTCAGGAAAGCCCGGATGAAAATACACAAAGCGCTCAGGACTACCGGCGGCAATACAGGCTCGCTGGGCATTATCCTTAAGTTCTTTGTCTCCCTTGGGGTCAATAATAATCACGGCTTCATTGCGCAAAATGGCCTGAGTGATCATCGCATCAAAGCATCGGGTTTTTCCGGCACCGGTCGTGCCGACAATTAAGGTGTGCCCCTCAGTGTGACCAACTGGCTGGTACACATCTTCTTCTTTGGGCTCGACACCATGAATCCAGGTCGAACCCATTTGGCTATTTTTTCGATAAGAGGCGTGACCCTGGTTCAGCAAGGTTTGCTTATCCCGCTTTAGGATTTCATAAGCGCGTTGGGCATGGCGTTGGTCCCACTCAAAGCCATACCCTAACCACAGTTCATCAGGATGTTTTGCCATCACCTTTTGTAAATGCGACAGCTCCATAAAAGCCAATGGCTTACCTTTTAATCCCATCTGCAACTTATAAAGGCGATAAGCCTCAGGCAGGCGGTACAACGCCATGCCCGAGGAAATCCCTGTCATCCACCAAAATGGCTCAGGTGGTAGCTCAGTCAGCATTTCTGCGGCAATTGCCCCAGTTGCCCCAACTAGCCAACCTGCTGCTGCCATGGCTTCATAATTCGTGCGCCAGGGCATCTCGTATGCGTTTTCTTTCATTCATGCTCCGCAAATAACCGTTTGCAATCCACTTAATTTCAAATGGATTAACGTTCAGCGTGAGCGGTAAACAGAACCGTTTCCCCCTCATCAAACTGGCATTCGTCACTGGCCGAGATCCCCCGAAGCAATTGCCCGGCTGGAATGCCATGTGCATTGGCGACTTGGCGTAAGGTTTGAATTGTGACGCGAATACCATCGGCACTATGATCCACGTCTGGGTAATCGCCATCGGTCAGTAAGATGGGCAAATCTTTCACAAAATTAACCATCTGTTGCCGCTGCGCGTGTTTGGGGTCTGTACTTGAGTTCGCATTGGGCGCAATCGGCTTTTGCTTACGCTCCGCTCTTGTGGCGGGCTCTTTTGCTTGGGCATTGGTTGTCTCAGTTCGACTCGGTCGCGGTGAAGCCTCTTCGTTCTGAATTGCTGCCGCTGATTCTGCGTCTTGTTTGGGAAGGTCAATCAGTACAGTAAGCCCTTTAGAAATCGATACTTTCAGCAGTAACCCTTGCTCCTGAACTCCATCATTTGTAGTCACAGTTCTGGCTTTACGCGTCGGGTTTGCCGGATCTAGTTCAAGCCAATCGAATCGACTGAGTTCAGCAAGCAGTTTTCGGGGAGCACACCAAGGCCTTACGGCATCGGGATAGCGGATCAGTATCTGTTCACCAACCATAACCAACGCACTGCTGGCCTCTGGGAGCCACGCCAAAGAATCAGGGAGATTCAATGCTTCTGCATCGTGCTGGTTTACGTTATTTGCGATAGCGCCATCATATAAATCGTTAGGCTTTTCACATCCATCACCCGGAACATTTTCATTGGCCTGGGGGTTACTAACATCACTGGCAAGACGAAGTTCATCATCTTGTTCGGACGGTTTTGTCGATGGCGACTCAGCCGAATTGCTATGTTCGATTGATGATGACGCTTCAGGCAAGTCTGGATACTCACTGGAACGACTCTGAGGCTCTGCTTTTGTTTGCTGTGTTGCTTCCCACTCAAATTTGCTAAACAGTCTCACGCTACTTGGTACATTCGAGCTGAACAATAAATCGGCCTCAGATATATGCAGCATGGCCAACCAGATTGGCTTGTCGTCTTTGATCAGCACTTCAGGGGCTAGGTTTTCATATCGCTCATTTGAGGCGGATTTAATGGCCAATCCTCGCTCAATGAGGATGTCCGCAAGGATATCGGGATCTCTTGGAATGCCAGGTATCTTGTCTTTGGCCAATAGATCAATGATGTCCTTAGCCGCGCTTTTCCAAACCAGGTAAAGATTGGTTGATTGATTCGATTTTCGTAACCAAACTCTGGCGTCTCGCTGATTGACCAGCCACTGGGAACTGGCAAGTAATCGCCTCATGGCATCAAGTAGATAACGTTCGACTGGGACACCAAGGGCATTGTCGTCAACGGAAATTCGTTGAGCTTTCAGGTCTCGCTGGACACTGGTTTGGTCAGCTTCAATAACCAATTTAGACAGGACATGCTCGGGATCGGTATTGCCAATTGCTTCCAGCATGGCTTGCAAAATTTCAGGGCCCGGCTGGGTTAACCAGGCGAGCAACTCAGGTGTCATCACCCGGTTTAATACCAAAATTGAAAATTGCTCGTGCCGCTTGCACCGTCCGTCGCGCCAGCGAATGAAATAGCGTTCAATGCGGTTATTAGTGGCCCACTGGGATAAGGTTTCTAAAAAAGGGTTCCATTGATAGCGTCCATCTTCGTCAGTGATGGACAGGTCTGAAACGGGCTTACCAATATCATGGAACAAACCGCCAAGAGCCGCCGCAACACGCCACCTTGGTTCCAGCTCTTTTTTTTCAACCGGTGTGCCACTGGCAACAAAGATGATCCCTTCAGCTGCTTGTGCCGCCCAGAAAGCAACTTCCAACGAATGACGTAATAAACCACCAGCGCCACTGTGATGATGATGCTCAGAAGCTGGCAACAAATGAACATAAGCAGCCAGATGATCAATGCAGGGCTGAATCAGCTTTTGAAAATCACGCTGGTTGAAGCCAAGTACCTGGCGCAGTTTGGCAATTAGCTCGTCTTGTGTGGACTGCAAATCTTCAGGTGATGCAGCTGGCAACCCCTTTAGGAATGGCGGGTAGCGTGGAATTTCTGCATCCAGTTGCGATGACAGCTCTGGTAGTGCTTTGGTTTGAAAAAATAGGTTTTTGAACATAGTGAACCTCCAACACGATAGTGTGAAGGTTCATAAAATCACCGGCGGTGAATTAGATAAAAGAAATCCAGATCTATTGACACACAGATATTTTGGTTAACAATGCCGCTGACTTTGTAAACTAACTAGTTACTCGGCTTCTGCTCGGCGCTCTATAAACTTCCGACTCTCCATCGTCTTTTAGATCTATTTCGTATCGACGCCTGTCTAGGACTTCCAAAAATCCCATAATCTGCGAGCTGTCTAAGTTAATCTTCCCATCAACTATATTTGTAACAACATTAGTCTTTTCGCAGTAACGTTCTAGTTTATCTTGACTGATGTTTATTGCTTCTGATTGGGATTTAATGGAAGCAATATATCTTGCAGCTCTCGGGTGGTTTTGCGCATACTGAGATATACTATCAAAGTTAACGAAATCAATTTCACTCGCAATACTCGCAATGTTGGCTGGAACTGCATCCATAATTGCCTTCTGAAGTTGAGCTGTAAACTCTAGGCCACTAGGGCGGAGAATGTGTATTAAATCGTTCTGAATAATAAAATCGAAGTCATTATCCAATTTAAAAACAGTTTCCTCTAACGACTTTAAAGTATTATCAACATACTGAACCAGCCTATGCCTTTTCTTTATTAAAGTTTTAAACTGAGTTGAACGACGTACAGCTGTTATTCTCTGTTGGTTGTTATCAGTGAGCTTTACAAAGTACGCGAAACATTGATTGATATTGTCAAAAGCACTGCAATCTTCTGGTACATTTTCGGACTCATGAAGAGTTTTAAGCTCTTGTACCAATGGGTCATTGATTGAAAAGGTAAGATATTCAATAGACGCATATTTTTCTGATGGCTGATACGTAGCCATACTGCTCGCCTTATCCTGCATCTGTGTCTTTGTAAAACTAACCATTTCAACTAATGACTTCTGTACGACTTCATCAACAGGAACAAACACAAAACCTCGATTGGGACTATCCAGACCAAGACCAAACTCAGTTATATTTACATTTTCAAAATCAAAGTTAATAGGCATTATTCATCCTCTAAAAATACCGTTTGGCTAAGCCTGTAAGCTGAAATTTTCTCTCCTTTGACAATATGAGAGCGCTTTGTGATTAATACGACGGGAATTCTGCCACTAATAGAGTTATTTTCTGTATCAGGTTTCAACGTATATACCCTGAACCCTTTCATGGCCCAAAAAATGTTCATATAATGCATATTCAGATGCCAAAACAGAAATACAATGAACGTTATTGCCGCTACATGACCCGCTAAGTCTCTAATACTATCGATATTGACACTATAGAAAGGAAGTAACATAGCAAAAAGGTAAACAAGTAGATGATCTCTGTGATCCTCACAATCGCCAGCGGTCAATTCTCGCCGATCTTTTCTTTTTTTTACTAATCTTACGCGGAACCACAAGAATAAATTTGGCACCGTAATAAAAAAAAGGCAGAAAGAAAGAAAATATACTTCCGAAATACCTTTTATTCCCCACCCCTTAATTGCCCAAAGAATGAATAGTGGGGACATACTGCTCAAGACCATTAGTAGTCTAGCTAGCGACAAACCTTCATTATTTCCTGTCATAAAACCACCCTTAAACCTGAATAAACGCTACTCACCAAAAGAATAGATTCTGTAAAATCTATATCATCGAGCAAGCGAGCGGCGCTTAAATAGATCGTCATTTTTTATATCTGCCCACCCACACCTTTGAATTTTTCAACAAAAGCGGCAATTTTCTGAAAAACCGTTTGCTTCTGGGTTCGGTACTGTGGGTTCAATGGGCTAAGTTTGGGCAGCGCCTCATTAAGTGCAGTGCCATTTTCAGAGGCGTACTCACGTTTGAGTGATGACGCAATATAGCGTTTGGCAGCATCGATATTGAGCTTTTCAGAGGCTATAATGGCATCGGCTTCGCGCTTCTGCTCCGCCTGGGCGAATTTGAAGAAAGCGTCGATAATGCTGGCTTTGTCATTGATCTCATCTAGGTTTGTCTGGTTAATAAAATCAACCACCAAGCTCTCTTTCGCTCTATTGCCAAGGCTACCGCGGATCATACGGCGGACTTCTTCAATCAAGCCTTCTTTGCTCTTGTTCTTCTTATTGTGATCAAAAATCAGTTCAAGAATGTAATCGAGGTTGATTTCTTGCGATTTAAGCAAATCAATTTCAAAGACCACATCGTCCCAGTCTACCGTTGACTTATCTTTGTCCTGACCTTCTTTATCGCGTCGCAACCAGTCACGGGTATCGTTGTAAGTAGAGCGATAATCTTGGATAGCACGTTCGCTCGGCATATCGATAGCTTGCATTGCCTCGATGTCAGCATCGTCCAGATAGTACTTTGCCTTGAACTCTTCAACAGCTTGTTCATCACTGGTATCTAAGCTTTGCAGTGCTTTTAATCCAGCAAACTCATCGTAGTTTTGTAAAATATTTTCTGCTTTTAGGTATTCACCAAACAGCTTGGCAAATTCTTTTTTATCTTGTTCTTTTTCAATATTTTCTGGGTTTGGAAAACGTTCTTGCAGCTCTTTTACGATATCAACAAAACCTCGACGCGCTTGGCCAGTAGCAATATCGTTAAAGCCTTCCATGTATTCTTTGTAGCTCTTCTCCAACACCACGTTTTTGGTGTTTTTGTCACCAAACAAAGTGATGGCATCGATGGTTGCCTGCTCTAAGTCCCGGAAGGTAACAATATTGCCAAAGGTCTTCGTTGCATCATAAATGCGATTGGTGCGAGAAAACGCCTGCATCAAGCCGTGATAGCGCAAATTCTTGTCAACAAACAAGGTATTGAGCGTAGGCGCATCAAAACCCGTTAAAAACATACCGACCACTATGAGCAGATCTATTTCTTGATTCTTCACGCGCTGGGCAAGGTCACGGTAGTAGTTCTGAAAGCCATTACTGTCCACGCCATAGTTAGATTTAAACATGGCGTTGTAATCGTTAATCGCGGCACTCAAAAACTCTTTCGCGCTGCTGTTCATGGCACTGACTTCAAAACTCTCATCTAAAATATCACCAATGGCGTCCTGCTCTTCATTGGCTGCAAATGAGAAGATAGTCGCAATTCGCAGAGGTTTACTTGTAGGTCCATTTTCGGCCTCGGCCTGCAATGTTTTAAAGGTTTCATAGTACGCTTTCGCTGCATCAACACTACTGACCGCAAACATGGCGTTAAACCCTTTGGCACCAGAATAGGCTCGATGCGTTTTCAGGTTAAAATGGTTCAGAATATACTGCGAGATTTCACGAATGCGCATTGGATGTAAGAACGCTTTCTTGTTCTCCGCCGCACTAAGCTTCTTATCATCCTGCTCAGTCTCAATGCTCTTAAATTGCGGACGAACATCGTTATAATCCACTTTGAACTTGAGTACTTTTTCATCACGAATGGCATCAGTGATCACATAAGTGTGCAACTGCTGGCCAAACACGCTGCCCGTGGTTTCAGCACCCAAGGCGTTTTCAGGGAAAATTGGCGTACCGGTAAAGCCAAACTGGTAGTACTTTTTGAATTTCTTCTTTAGGTTTTTCTGCGCTTCACCAAACTGGCTGCGATGACACTCATCAAAAATAAAAACCACTTGCTTGTTGTATATCGCTAAATCGCTTTCGCTTTTGATTAAGTTGTTGAGCTTTTGGATGGTGGTAACAACAATCTTGTTATCGTCTTTATCCAGGTTGCTTTTTAGCCCAGCGGTACTGTCTGAACCGTTCACACTATCAGGCGAGAACCGCTGATACTCTTTCATCGTCTGATAGTCGAGGTCTTTTCGGTCCACCACAAAAAAGACTTTATCGATACAGTCTAAATCGGTGGCCAAACGTGCCGCTTTAAAGCTAGTGAGTGTTTTTCCTGAACCTGTGGTGTGCCAAATGTACCCACCGCTCTCGGTGTTGCTCCAGTTCTTAGCGTTAAACGCGCTCTTTATCTTCCATAAAATGCGCTCAGTGGCCGCAATCTGGTAGGGGCGCATTACAAGTAAGGTATTGCTGACGTCAAATACCGAGTAACGCAAGATCACTTCAAGCAACGTCTCTTTCTGGAAAAAAGTGGCGGTAAAGTCTTTTAAATCCTTAATCAGCGTATTGTCTGACTTCGCCCAGTTCATCGTAAAGTCGAAGCTGTTTTTGTCGCGCTTGGTCGTGTTGGCAAAATAGCGCGTGTCGGTGCCATTAGAGATCACAAACAGCTGCAAGAACTTGTACAACGAGTTCTCTGCATTAAAGCTTTCTTTGCTGTAGCGATGTATTTGGTTGAACGCCTCACGGATTGCCACACCACGCTTTTTCAGTTCAATTTGCACCAAAGGCAAACCATTGACCAGAATCGTCACATCGTAACGGTTGGCATGGCTTCCCGTTTGCTCAAACTGCTTAATGACCTGCACTTTGTTACGAGCAATGGTCTTCTTGTCGAACAGGTAGATATTTTCTATATGGCCATCATCAAAGACAAAATCGAAGATATAGTCACTGTGCACCTTGCGAGTTTTATCAAGAATATTGTCGCTGGGTGTGTTCAGGTATTGCTCGCAAAAGCGGGCCCACTCGGCAGCGGTAAACTGCACCTTGTTGAGGGCTTGTAGCTGCCTGCGCACATTTGCCATCATGGCATCGGGCGTGGTTAGCGCGGGTAAATACTCATAGCCTTGATTGCTTAAATCCTGAATAAGCTCTCGCTCTAAATCACCTTCGCTTTGGTAGCCCTCAGCAATTTGGTCTTGGCGTGTGTATTTATCTAAAACAATATAATTTTTAGACTCTGCGATTGCTTTGTATTCTGCCATATCTATTCCTAAGCCTGTGTCCCTTGTTTAGTGCGCATGCCTTTATAAATATTGTCTATCTCTTTCACTAAAAACTTAAAGACGCGCTTATGATCTTCTTCGACTTCGGCCACTTCATGGCCTGCGTGTTTTGCATGGTTATATAAATTAATCACCCGTGCGTAGGGGTTTACTTGCCCGGCAGGGTGAGAGCACGAATAGATCGATATCACATGATTCGCTCTACTTTGGCGCGTTTAAGGCTGAGAATTCACTCTTTTCTAGTCTTAACAAAGTCAGAAATGTGATCTGAATACCTTCGTGATCTTGCCCTGACTTGCCCGGTAGCCCTATTACCTTTGACACCGGGCAACAACTCACCCCACTCTTCGTACCCCAAAAACGTTGAGGTTTTTTCGAGTACATTTCGCAAAAAATTAAAGTGGTATTTGTGGATATCGCCTGAGTCTGCCGCTTTCATTAACTCATTCTTTAAATGCAGGTGATACGAGAAGGGCGAATCATTTTCTTGCTCAATCAGGTCATGCTTGCCATCATCGAGCTTGCGCAAAACGAACTTGGGTGCTCGATTAAACTCGTTATGCAAAACATTATAAAAAAGCGGATTATGAGTGGTGATGATGAACTTAAGACCAGAAATAGCGAAATCACTCGACTTAATTAAGCGTGCTAAATCAACAGCCAACTCTATTAGATGGTTATCATCTAACGAGCTCACTGGGTCATCAATAAACACATATTGTAATTGGTTAAACTGGTCTGTTTCGCGGCCAGCATCTTCAGGTACATTTAAGATGCTAATCACTTGTTCGAGCAATGAATAAAAAATACTCCAAATAAAGTTACTTTCTTCACCCTTTGATATTTTAATTTTTCTATCCGGTTCGTCATCGCCACCTTGATGTGAAAACGTCACCTCAGAAAAGGCTTTGACGGTAACATCTTTTCCGTCTTTGTCTTTAGCCGTGTATTGCGGATTAAAGCGTGGCGTTAGTTTATCGTTGGCATAGCGCTGGAACGTGCTGATCACGTTCATGTCTTGCCCTTGCTCTTGCAAAATCCAATCGGTAAATGTATTGGGTTGGATTTTTAACTTCGGCTCTGTATCCGCATATAAATCGTTATCCCAGTAAAACAGGTCTTCCGTAAACGCGTTGTAATACAAAATCTTATGACGCGACAGTGGCGCTTGCTCTGCACCATCAAGATCATCAAGTCCATCTTCCTTTGGCGCGATGATCTCTTTAAATTCACGCGACAAACGCGTCTTACCTGTGCCATTAAAGGCATAGATCAACTGCACCTTGTTTTGCCGTGCTTTAAGCTGTTCTGCTATTTCCGTTAGCGTTTTACTCATTAAGCTGCCTCATCTGAATGAGATTTCGGGAAGCTCAACAACAGGTCACGATAATACTCGTATTGCTTTTGGCGTAACTCAATTTCGCGGGGAAGACCTTCGGTGATTGAGTTGGTGAGAGCATCGAATTTGTCTAGAATAGCTACAATGCGAGCTTGCTCTGCCTTCGATCTTTCTGGGTCGTTTGGATAAGGAATCGGAAATTGAACATTCTCAATCATGGGTTTGGTTAACTGAGGTATCCCAGCAGGTGGCACGGGATAATTATTTTCAATGGTTTTCATATAGTAATAAGCGTATTTTGTATTCACCTCAATTTTCGGAGTTAAAACGATTAATCGTATAATCGGAAAAAATGGTCGGTCACGATAACTGGTCCAGCCAATAGTTCCTCTAGCTGAAACCGTTAAGCTTGGCTCGGTTATTTTTGGTGAGTTTGTCCAACCATATAAAGATTTTAAGCCTATTCCGTTAGATAGAATTGGCACGTTAAATTCTTCGGTTTCTTCCTCTGAAAAAGCGTCTTTTGGTTTATCTCCGCCTGCGAAAATATTGAATACATCACCCAACGTCTTCCACTCAACTTCACCCTCTTCAAAACTTAGCAACTGGTCGCGGTGGTAGTTGTATTGTTTTTTCCGCATGCTAAGCTCGGCGGTCAGCTCGGCGGTCAGCTCGGCGGTCATGGCGGTAAATGCGTCCAGAATACGAACAATTTCAGCTTGTATTGCCAGTGATTTTTCTGGGTTATCTGGGCATGGGATGGGTATTTCCAGCCCTTTTAAACTACCAGCATTCAGCGCGGGTATGCCATCAAATGTGCACAGCGATTGAATAGCAGATTGCATTTGATGTAAGAGGTGATAAAGATATCTTACTTCAAGGTTCGCACTATCTTTGATAGTTACAGAATAATTTAGATTCCCTCTAAAATACTTTCCTTCTTGCCATGTAATTGAACCAACACCGGCCCCTCGGGTAGTTATTCCAATAGGGTCATTGTCAGTATTCCATTTATCGATAAATCCTAAAGGCTCCTTGCCACTATTTATCACAGGATATTTGCCTGGATTAGTTGATATGGCTTGTTTGCTTACTGCTTGCCCTGTTTTGATTAACGTCACGTCGCCAAGTGCAATCCACTCTACGATTTCTCCATCCAGTAGCTTTTCTAAATAGTTCAAATGACTCATGCTTCAAGCTCCTCACCTTCAATCTCTGCCACAATGGCGTCAATATCATTGCGAAGCGCATCAATTTTAGCGACGGTGGTTTTAAGTTCGGCATTAAGCTCTGTAATGTCCACTAGCTCGCGGTTGTCTTTCGCTTCTACATAACTACTTACCGAAAGGTTGTAGCTGTTACCTGCGATAACATCCAAATCAACCGATTTAGCAAAGTGCTCAACGTTCTCTTTGCTGGCAAACACTTTCATGATGTCTTTAATGTGCTGCTCAGTCAGTACGTTGTTATTGGTTTCTTTTTTAAACAAACCGCTGGCATCAATAAACTGGGTGGTGGTGTCGGTTTTGTGTTTAGACAGCACAAGAATATTCACGGCAATGGTGGTGCCAAAGAACAGGTTAGGTGCCAGTGAAATCACAGTTTCAACGTAGTTGTTATCTACTAGGTACTGGCGAATTTTTTGCTCAGCACCACCACGGTAAAAAATTCCGGGGAAGCAGACAATGGCTGCACGGCCTTTGCTTGATAGGTAACTGAGGGCGTGAAGTACAAAAGCAAAGTCGGCTTTTGATTTAGGCGCCAATACACCAGCGGGCGCAAAGCGGTCATCGTTGATTAAGGTTGGGTCGTCGCTACCAATCCATTTCACCGAATAAGGCGGGTTAGAGACAATCGCATCAAAGGGTTTGTCGTCTAAAAAGTGCGGTTCAGTTAAGGTGTCACCTAATTGAATGTTGAACTTGTCGTAGTTAATGTTGTGCAAAAACATATTCATACGCGCCAAGTTGTAGGTGGTATGGTTGAGCTCTTGACCAAAAAAACCATCTTCAATGATATGCGCATCAAAGTGCTTTTTGGCTTGTAACAGCAACGAGCCCGAGCCTGCTGCTGGGTCATAGATTTTATTGACGCTGGTTTGGCCGTGCATGGCCAGCTGTGCGATCAATTTTGAAACGTGCTGAGGGGTAAAAAATTCGCCACCGGATTTACCCGCATTAGCGGCATAGTTTGAAATCAGGAACTCGTAAGCATCGCCGAATAAATCAATTTGGTTTTCTTCAAAATTACCGAAGGTTAAACCTGCCACACCTTTTAACACAGCGGCTAGGCGTTTGTTTTTTGCCTCTACCGTATTACCCAGACGATTACTGGTGGTATCAAAATCCGCAAACAAGCCTTTGATGTCTTTTTCTGAATCATAGCCGTTGGCTGAGTTTTCGATTGCAGCAAAAATAGCGGCCAAATCAGTATTTAAATTTTCATTCTTGTGCGCATTGGCCGCCACATTGCTAAACAACTGGCTAGGGTAAAGAAAATAGCCCTTGGTTTTAATGGCATCTTCTTTAGCAAACTTGATGTTTTCGTCATCGTCAGACATGGCAGCATAATTAACGCTCTCATCACCACCTGTGATGTAGTTGACAAAGTTTTCACTGATAAAGCGGTAGAACAGCGTACCCAGTACATATTGCTTGAAATCCCAACCATCCACTGAGCCGCGCACATCGTTGGCAATCGCCCATATTTGGCGTTGAAGTTCGGCACGTTGTTGTAAGCTTGTCATCTGTTAATTCCTGATTTTAATTCGTCATAATTCGTTTATGGGTTACGCAATGTTCACTGTCGTCGAACATCATTCGTTAAACCCTGGAGCTAAATTCAAATTTTCGACCCCGTAGAGTGTCGGAGTATTCTTTAACCAAAGTTGGTATTCAGTGCCTTGAAGGCTGTGTGCTTTGGAACAATCCACATGCCATTGGCGAAGCAAATACCCAGCGGTTGCAGCCCTAATCTCAACCTTTAGAACACCACCCGTCATGCCATAATCCAGTTCAATCGCTTCGCTATGCTCTATGAGCGGGTGCGGCACTAACTCAAGCTCTACAAATCGGTTCCATTGCCGGTCTTGGGTTTCGAGCTCAGATTCAGATAACCTTGAGTCTTCAATCACAATCGCTGCTTTAATTCGGGTCAGCACAAAGTCACGGAACTCAGCATGCTTGCGGTCAAAACCACGAACATGCCAACGCAGGCCATTATCCACCAGCGTATGCGGCACAATTTCACGCGTTGTTTCACCACTCGATAACGACACATAGGTGATACGCAAGGCTTTGCCTTTGTGAATGGCCTCGGTGACCTTTGCCACTATAGATAGGCTTGGCTTGTTAAGGTGATAAGGCGCTTCACAAGCCAGTGGTGGTTTTACCTTTCCACTGAAGCCATCTCCGTACCCTTGGCTAATGGTCGCCAGTGTTCGAACAACGTCATAGTCGAACAAGGGCTCGAAAGCTTCACCACGCTTGTGCAACTTGAGCTTTTGGTCATACTCAATGTTGCCTGGTGCAAGCTCTCGGTATAGGGTGAAGTCTTTCGTTGCTTGCGCAGCGGCAATGCTGAAGCGATCGACTAAATCCGCCCGCACCGCTTCTCCCTTAAACAATAAGGTGAAATCGGTGTGGGCAATGCGATCCCTGGTTGCTTGTGGCAACTGCGCTATCTGCGAAAGCCTATCTGGCTTCGCCACTACCGTTTGTTTCAGACCATCATTTGTCATGCGTCTTGTTTATCCAATTCAACCAGATTCTTAAAACTCTGTTTATAAAATACGGTCAGACATCGCTTAATCACATTGAACGGCATGGCACAAAACTGCTCTTTATCCGCAATGACTAATCAATCTCTACTGGTTGAAGCTGGACAGATGGTCATAAAACACTGAATAGGCTTCAACCTAATTAATTTTATTAGGTGTCATCCTATCACAAATTATTTTGTAGGGAAGACTAAGCGGCAACTTTTTGATCTGGATTGCAATTGCCGCTCAGCTATGGGCGTGAAGACATTGTTTCATGCCATTGATGATAGCCGCTATCAATGCGCTACCCGAACCAGTGGCAACACGATGTTACCGCGATGAGCTCCCCCTTTGTCCGACTCTGTAGACATCAGGACTCGTTGCTCACTCTCTCGAACGCGCCTAGCAACTTCTGCCTGGGCAGGCAGCAATGGCAGCATCCCTTCAGCAATCGCGTCTGGAGCAGACTCTTGGCCACAGGACATCAAATGCTTCCAGGGATCTTTAAGAAAGCGCTCGAACGTGATGCCAAATTCAATGATGCGGGCAGAGACGAAGATTTCTCCCCAGTATTCAATGTAGGTGTCTTGGTACATGGAAAGATTCCTCTTGTTGGTTATATACCCTTCCTACTTGCAGCCGCAGCGGTGTTACCTGCATTCGCTCACCCCAATCACATAGAAGATCTATGCTCATGGGGACTCGCTCACTTGCCGCCTAGCTGCAACACCAAGTAGTTTGGGTATAACGTAAGTTCACTTTCCATTTTCCAGAGGTTTTCAAATATGCAAGGCTTACCTTGTGAAGAGCTACAAAGCTTTAAATCGATTGCGGGCATCTTTGTAGTCATAGTGGGCATGTTCTGAGCCACGATGATACAAATCATCCAGGTAAGTTTGTTCCTGCGGCAACTCGTCTTCGCTGATTTCGCGCCACCAATGTTTGTTGGCACCTTTAACACCGTCATGCCAGCGGTAACCACGCTCTTTTAAATAGTCCTTTACGTCAAACGGCGCACCAAACGCACGAACTAACACAGTTCGCCTGTCTGCTTCAGACAACAAGTTTGCAACGGACTCGGGCAACAAATGAAACAACCAGGCCATCGCCAAACAATCGGTTGCAGCTCTGTGTCCTTCATAGAACCAACCTAAGCGAAGCAGCAGGTACTCAAGCTTTCGACTTTCAAAGCCCAGTGCTTTCCAATCTATGCCGCTAGCTGAACAGGCCCAAGATAGATGGCCTAATGCAGCAAACCGCTTTTCAAAGAAAGGACGATCAAACTGTGCATTGTGTGCAACCACCAGCGGATCATCGGATAACCAACTCGCTACCAGTGAATCATCAATGTGCTGGCCTTGCACCATATCATCGGTGATACCGGTTAAGTCGGTAATCAGCTCGGGGATTGGCTTGCCGGGATCTTCATACAAGCTGATCACATCAACAATCGACACAATCCGCTGAGCAGAGGGGCTGTAAAGCACCTTAACCATACCAAGCTCAATAATGGACTCGTCCTCGGCAGACAGTCCGGTTGTCTCTGTATCGAGCAGCACCATTGGCTGTTCATCGCCGACCATAGGAGAAAGTTCAAGTGGCCAGGACTGCGGCTCACGCGTTAATGGAATACGCTCCAGCAATCTAAAATCTTCTGGTCTGTCTGGGATATCCGCGAGGCGCTCTAGCGGAAATGGCGCAGGGGCTCTTGTCATTGATGGTTCCTCTTCAATTCTATTGTTCGCTTTAGGTTATTTCACTGTGCCACAGGTTTTTCTAAATGCACCTTGGATACCTCAGCGTTTTTTTAATCTTTCTACTGGGTGAACCCATGTATGAAGGCTTTGGCTAAGCCTTTCAGAAAGCCTTAGCTAAACCCTTTAGGTAACCCTTACCGATACCCGTTACGTATGGCTTAGCCAATCCCTTTTCAAACGGTTGAAAAAGGCTTTAACTGAGTTCGACTGAGCATTTTAATGATGCTCCTGACTTCGCTTTAAGCCAGTAAATTCAATACGAAGCAGAATTTTACTAACTGTTTTTAAACCCTTTGCAAAGGGTTCAACAAGCCTTATCTGACGGTTACTCGACCCATGCGTTAACCAGTAGCAGTAACAGGATCAGTAACAGAAACAAGAGCAGTAGGCAGAAGCAGTATTGTCCAAGCCTTGCAGGCTTTGACGAGGGCGAGCAATCCCCACATCAAGCTTTTCAACACAAAAAAGAATTCACCCACGAACACAACGTCTTACTCGAAAAACTACAGTTTTACCTACAATTTTACTTGTAGAAATCAGCATAGCATTAGATACTGTATAAACAAACAGTGTCAATTGTGATTTTTCGAGGTTCGTCATGAGTGTCTCGCTGATAGGCCGTAGCGGCGCACTTGCCTTCATAAAAGCCAAGCGCCTTCGTATTCCATTGTTCATGGAACGTGTTTCCGCTGGTTTTCCCTCCCCAGCGCAGGATTATGTTGAGCAAACGCTCGACCTTAACGAGCTTTGCATCAAGCGACCGGCTGCAACGTTCTTTGTGCGTGTTGAAGGTGATTCAATGATTGATGCCGGTATTTACCCAGATGATATTCTGGTAGTTGATCGCTCTGTCCAAGCAGAACACGGTGACATTGTCATCGCTGGTATTCATGGAGAACTCACGGTAAAGGAGCTTCAACTAAGGCCATGCGTCAAGCTGATCCCAAGAAACCAGGCGTATGAACCCATCCATATTCCCGAAGGGACAGAGTTAGAGATATTTGGTGTGGTCACCAATGTGGTGCGAAACATGCGCCGCAAGTCGTGACTGTCCCATGCCTGTATTTGCCTTGGTGGACTGCAACAACTTTTACGCCAGTTGTGAGAAGCTGTTTCGTCCTGATTTAAAAGATAGGCCGGTTGTGGTGCTGTCCAACAATGACGGCTGCGTGGTTGCACGGTCGCGTGAAGCTAAGTTACTCGGTATTAAAATGGGCGTACCCGTCTTTCAGATCAAAGCTGAAATGCAGCGCCATGGAATTTTGGCATTCTCGTCCAATTACGCGCTGTACGCAGATTTGAGCAGTCGAGTGATGCGCACTTTGGAAGAGATGGCACCACGAGTAGAGGTTTACTCCATTGACGAAGCGTTTTTGGACTTAACCGGTATTGAGTCTGCCATATCCCTTGTCGAGTTCGGACAACAAGTGCGAGAGCGGATAGGTCACTGGATTGGGATCACCGTCTGTGTAGGCATTGCACCGACTAAAACACTCGCCAAACTGGCAAACCATGCCGCCAAAAAGTATCCAGCCACTCAGGGCGTTGTAGACCTAACCAATCCAGATCGGCAACGTCGATTGCTCGCATTAGTTCCGGTTGATGATGTTTGGGGCGTTGGTAGACGGCTTTCTAAGCGTTTAAATGCGTTAGGTATCACCACAGCCTTAGACCTAGCCAATGCCTCTCCTAGAGCCATCAGAGACCAGTTTTCGGTGGTTTTAGAAAGAACCGTCAGAGAGCTCAATGGTGAGTCGTGCATTGAACTTGAAGAGATCCCGCCAACTAAGAAACAAATCGTCTGTAGCCGTTCATTTGGCGTAAAAGTAACGCAATTTGAACTGTTACGTGAAGCCGTCTGCGAATACGCAACCCGCGCCACTGAGAAGCTTCGCAAAGAACAGCAGCAAGCCAAAGTGCTGACCGTGTTCATACGTACCAGCCCCTTTAAGGACAACGAGCCGCAATACAGCAACTCCGCATCGGGTGAGTTGCTGATCCCCAGTTGCGATACACGAGATTTTATCGAACTGGCCAATCACTTACTCAAGCGGATATGGAAAGATGGCTTTCGCTATGCCAAAGCGGGCGTCATGCTGTCTGACTTTTACGATCCTGGCATGTTTCAACCAGGACTATTCGATGACGTATCGACCCGCTCTAATAGCCAGCAGTTAATGTCTGTATTGGACACCATTAATCAAAGCGGTGCCGGAAAGGTTTTCTTTGCTGGACAAGGTACAAAGAAAGATTGGTCGATGAAGCGAGAGCATTTGTCTCCCGCCTACACAACACGCTGGGACCAGTTGCCGCGAGTGAAGTAGCGCTGTTAACTCAATATGCATTAACCCTTCGACGCAGCATGTTGAGCTTATCAACCTGGCGTCGAATATCACTGAAGAATTCTTCTTTTTCCATGGCCAGCGCTAACTCCCACTCTTTGGCCAAACCTTGGCAGTCCAAAAATGCGTATCTGAGCTTCGTCTTTGATATACGCAGTCCCTTACTAAAGACTACGCGCTTGCCTCGTTGACCGTGAAAGCTGTTGATGTACCACTCAATGCCAAAGCCATACTTAAAGTCTCTGATACGGACACCAAGCAGCCCCCAATCTTTAAAGGACGCATTTTCGCGAACCTTGTAATGGGTAACCCAAAAGTCATCAACTTCAGCTCGTGCCAGCGCTTTTAGCCTGTCTGTTTCTTGTTGAAGTAAATCTGATACCTCTGCTTTCCATTGTTCATTGACGATTTCTACCAAACCAATTTCCCCATCCAATTAACCCCAAAAGCCAAAACCACTATCCGTTTGGCTTTTGGATCGAAACGCCAAACGTAAAACTGCCGTAACAATCACTGTTTGGCGTCTCGATATAAATCAACTCGCGCAATCCCATACCTGACAAGGGATACAGCCCGATTTCACTTAAAAACGCCTAAAAAGACGTATCGTCATGAAGATACAAACCGTTTGGCGAGTTCAGGCCAGAATGCAAACGACGTTTGGCGTCTCGATTTTTTTGGCTCAGTCATCCGCCGCCAAACAGAGCCTATTCTCATACTTTTGCGAAAATGCAATAGGCAGATAGATGAAAGGATTTGTCACCTTTCTGCCCACCGCCAGTGCACCGAATCCTGATAATGACATTTGAGTGAACCGCCAGAGCACTTGGACATACCCAAGCGTGACCAGTGCGGTTGATTGAAAACTGTTAGAGCACTTTGAGTGCACAGGAGATAAGTATGTTTGTACTAGGCGTAGATATCGGTTACTCGAACCTGAAGCTGGCAATTGGCCAATCAGGCAGTGAACCGAAAACCATTATTCTGCCTGCGGGTGCCGGTCCTGCGGATCGTATGCCAGAGCGTATCGGTGGGGGCGATGATGACACTTGTTTGTATGTATCTGTCGATAATGAGCGTTGGGCCGCTGGTGTGCCTGCTGGACGCCTTCAAGGCTGGGAACGAGAGCTTCACCCGGAATATCCCACCACAAAAACCTATAAGGCGCTTTTTCATGCCGCCTTGTTAATGGCTGAAACAGAATCCATCGATTTGGTTGTTACTGGATTACCGGTTTCCCAGTTTCATGAACCACAACGTAAGTCTGACCTTGTGCAGCGTTTAAAAGGTGTCCATCAAGTGACGCCTAAGCGCAGCATCACTGTTCATGACGTCAAAGTGCTGCCGCAGCCTGCCGGTGCCTATATGGATCTGGTTCAAACAGGTGGAGATTTGGGCTTGATTGAAGAAGGTCGCGTCGTCGTCATAGATCCCGGCTTTTTTTCTGTTGACTGGGTTGCCCTTGAGGCCGGAGAAATTCGCTACAGCTCATCAGGAACCAGTCTTCAGGCAATGTCCGTGCTACTGGAAACCATTGATAAGCTGATTTCGGAAGATCACGGTGCCAAAGTAGGTATGGATCGACTTGAAAAAGCCATGAGAACCGGCGACTTGCAGGTGCTGCTATTTGGTGAAAAAGTCGATATTTCACCTTATCTGAATGCTGCCATGAAAAAGGTAGCGCCTGTCGCTCTTACAGCCATGCGCCAATCAATGCGCGACGAAAGCATCAATGCGGACTTGGTATTGATCGCCGGAGGTGGAGCCTTGGCTTATAAGGAAGCGGCCAAGGAGATTTTTTCACGAAGCAAGATCATCGTGCCTGAGCAGTCTGTTTTGGCGAACGTCCGAGGCTTCTGGTTTTATGGGGCCTGATCATGAGAGTTGTCGTCAACATTCCCCCAGGGAGCCACCCAGAACTGCTCAAAGAATTGGAAAAGACGCCACCACGGGAACGCGCTGAGCGTCTGCGGATGCTGGCCACCTTTGGGTTAATTCACATGAGCCAACCCAATCTATCCACGACATCTGTAACGGTTGATGACCATGCACCAGATGGTGACGTTACTTCCATGAGTACAGCGCCAGAACCCAAAGCAGAATCACGTAAACAATCATTAAAGTCCAAACTAGGGCTGGGCTTATAACATGGCGTTATCAGTTAGCTGGCTCGATGCCAGGTTAAATAAAGAAGCAAAAGAAACCGTAGTAAAAGCTGACCGAGACGGGCTAAGTGCTCGGGTATCGCCCAAGGGCAAAATTGTTTTTCAGTTTCGTTATCGGTTCGATGGCAAGCAACAGCGGGTAGACATAGGTACTTACCCACTTATGAAGCTTGCTGAAGCCAGGAATGAGCTGGATAGGTTAAGGGCAGTACTCGATCAGGGCAGAAACCCCAAGCTCTACCTACAGCAGGAACGGGCCAAGTATTCTGCCAACCAAAGCTTCGAATCGATTTTTCGAGACTGGATAGACTCTGCTGGTAAGCAAGGGCTAAAGGAGAAAACGTGGCACTACCAAAAACGCAGCAGTGAAATATATTTGCTGCCCCGACTTGGCAAGTACCCATTAACTGACATCAATGAATTGTCCTTGCGAAACTGTCTTCGTGAGGTTTCGGAGTCGTCCCCTTCAAACACAGAGCGCCTAGTGTCTGTGCTGCATAAGTTCTATGACTGGCTGATTGATGAACAAATTTTGGAAATTAACGCTGCCGCAGGGATCACAGCAAAAAAGGTTGGCGGTAAGAAAGGCAAACGAACTCGGGTGCTAAACGATAACGAGATCAGGATACTTTGGCGCTATTTGCACGAGTCAAAAATCACTGAGAAGAACCGCATCTACATAAAACTGCTTCTGCTATTGGGCGGTCGCAAGGGCGAACTCATTCAAGCTGAAAAGCATCACTTTGATTTGCAATCTGCAATGTGGACAGTGCCTATAGAGATCCGCAAACAAGGTGAGAAAATTGGAGCGCCGATCATGCGGCCATTAATCAAACCAGCTATCGAGCTGATTGAACTGGCGACGCAGATGAGCAAATCAACTTACTTGTTTCCCGCTAACGGACAAGAAGAGCTTGCCACAAATGGCTTTGATACCACTATTCCTAACAATGTGAAAATCTGGGCTCGCAGGTCGCTTGGTATTGAGATGGAACACTGGTCTATGCATGATCTTCGAAGAACGATGCGAACGCGAATGTCGGCAATCACGACGCAAGAAGTTGCCGAGTTGATGATTGGCCACAGCAAAAAAGGGTTGGATGCTATCTACAACCAATATCAGTACCTGGAGGAAATGCGTCATGCTTACGACGTTTGGTATCAACAACTAGAAACCATCATCGAGCCGACAGGCTTTCCATTCAACTGGCGTTTCGGACAGTAAAAGAAAGAGGCTCAGTCCTCTTTCTTCTCATACTCTTCCAAGTCTTCAATGTGCCACAGCTTGTTTCGTGTATTTCGGTTGATACGAGGTTGCGGCAAGCTGCCATCTTTTATTCTTCGCCAGAGCGTCGTATAGCTAATGTGGTAACGAGCCATCACTTCGTAAGACGTTAGAAAAGGGGTTACCTGGTGCGCTACTGCTGTCATCTGCATTCTCCTGAAAATCAATGTAAAGCTATCATCGCCTGATTCATCACTTGTTGATGGTCAGAAAGATGCATGATTTGTTCAGAAGATCAGCCTTATCAAAACACAAATGTTTCTATTAGGTACTTTTCAACTCAAACCTATGAATAACAAGGGCTACAAGGCGGTTTGTGTCATGAATAGCAATCAACATGCCTAACGAGAAAAATTTGTACACACTGTTTGTACACTCGCAACGATGACACATCAAAAACCACAATGACGAACCCTTTAAATTCATAATCTTACAAACATAAAACTAGAGATGATCGCATTTATTCCGCTTTTGTAATATCGAAACCAAAGTACCAAAAGCAGGAGGCACTTTTTTTATCAAACCCAGTAACCACAAGGCCTACAGCCAGATTTGTGTCATGGAATTTTCGCCAAAGGCCTCTAAAACGGAATTTGTACTCAAGTTTGTACACACTTTCCGAGGTTACGCTTGAACATCATTGAAAAGCAAAGAAACGAGAAAAAGACAAAAAGCCTTTAAATTCAGTACGTAGAGATGTGATTGTGGTGTGCAATGAAAGGTGGTTTTAAGCGTTGAAAGGCTGGGCGGCATCAGGGTGCGAAATGATCGCGAAAGTACGGC
>MTLE01000903.1_pt1 | contig 46481 bp, 23 predicted proteins | sample 1982461 | NCBI WGS metagenome assembly MTLE01 (sample SAMN05712605, study PRJNA340218) | biofilm metagenome | isolation source: sample SPL anode biofilm adapted to -200 mV | place: USA | collected 2012-02-03
CGGGGTCAACTTGCGCACCGTGAAGGCCATTGCCGACGCTGGCGTCGATTATATCTCTGTGGGGGCGTTAACGCACTCCGCCAAATCCGTCGATATTGCCCTGGATTTTCATTAAAGCGCATTTCGGCGTTAAACGCGCATGCCTGAATCCATCGACACTCGCATCTTAGCCGCCATCCGCAAACCGAACGGCATTTCTGGCGGTGAACTTGCCCAGCAATTGGGGGTTAGCCGCACGGCCGTCTGGGCCCGCATCGAAGAGTTGCGCGGCTTGGGGTATGAGATCGAGGCCGGACCCCATCGAGGTTACCGGCTGATCAAAGCCCCTGATTTGTTGCATGCTGATGATTTAATGGCTCAGCTCGGAGGCCATCGGGTGGTGGGGCGCGAAATCGCCGTCTTCCAAGAGACCACTTCCACCAGTGACATTGCGGACCGCTTGGCGCGGGATGGGATCAAAGAGGGCATGGTGGTGTTTGCGGAATCGCAGACCAAAGGCCGGGGGCGGTTGGGGCGCCGCTGGCATTCCCCGGCGCGCAAAGGATTGTGGTTCACGTTGATCTTGCGCCCCGACATGCCCCCTTCGGCGGCTACGCGATTTGTCATTGGCGCCGCCGTGGCGTTATCCCGAGCCGTGCGCGAAGTCACTGGAATTCAGCCCGAGATCAAGTGGCCCAATGACTTGTTGATCCGCGGCCGCAAAGTGGCCGGCATCCTCATCGAGATGAACGCCGAGGTGGAGAAGTTGAATTATTTGCTCTTGGGGATAGGCATCGACGTCAATTTGGAAGCGGGTGATTATCCGGAAGAGCTGAAAAACCTGGCCACCTCGCTGCGCATCGAAACTCGGGGTGTCGTCAGCCGCCCGGTTTTAGCGGTGGCGGTGATGCGGGAATTGGACCACGTCTATCAATCGATTCGCGCGGGGCAGTTTTCCGCCTTAGCCGAAGAGTGGTACCGGCAATGTGTGACCGTGGGGGGGCAAGTATCGATCAACACGGGCGGGCGCATTCTGCAAGGCCGCGTGGAAGCCGTGGATGACGAAGGAGCTTTATTGCTGCGCACTCAGCACGGGCGCATCGAACGCATTTTAGGGGGCGATGTCACGGTGATTAAATGAAAGCCAAGCGGAAGAAATCCGATGCAGGCAGTGCCAGTCCGTATCCGGTGCTTTTAGCGGACATTGGCAATACGCACACCCATCTAGGGTGGGCGCAGCCCGGGGGAATTGTCCACCTGGAGGAAATTCCCACGGCGGCTTGGTTTCGCCAGGAGGGCACCCGGTTGTTGGCGCGCTACTGCGGCCGCCGCCGTCCCGTGCAAGTGGCCGGTTGCAGCGTGGTGCCCAAGGCTACTCCTTGGCTGGCTAAGGCGGCGGGCGATTTGTGGGATTTGGAGGTATTTGAGTTAACTCATCGCACGGTGGTGGAGATTGGCATTAATTATCCCCAACCCAAAACCATCGGGCCGGATCGATTGGCGAACGCGATCGCCGTGCGCCACTTTTATGGCGCGCCCGCGTTGGCGGTGGATTTCGGCACGGCGGTGACGTTCGACATTGTCGATGCTCACGGAGATTACACCGGAGGCATCATCGCGCCGGGGTTGGCCGTGATGACGCGCTATCTCCATGAAAAGACCGCTTTGCTGCCGGTCATCCATATCCGCGACATTGCGACCTGTGTCGGGAAAAACACCCGCGACGCCATGCGCATTGGCGCGGTGCATGGGTATCGGGGAATGATCCGCGCGCTGATTGCCGAATTACAGCGGGAATTAAAGGCTCCGGGGTTGCCCGTGGTTGCCACCGGGGGCTATGCGGAATTGATGGCGCGCGGCATCCCTGAAATTACAGCCGTGGATCAAAAGCTTACCCTAACTGGGTTGCTTCTGGCAGTTCAAAAAAATGCGGTTAAGTCCAGTTCTTGATGGGCGAACAAACTTAATTGCCATCGGTCACATCGGTCGGTGGCAATGGGGGGAAATTGCCGGTGGCTATGGCATCGGCCTGTTGCGCGCGCTGAACCTCGATGCTCATATGCGAATTAATGTAATTCGCCATGTTTTGCTGCGGGGTTGCTTGGGCCGTTGGTGACGGGCGCACCGGGCGGACAGGAATGGGTGTGGCATTAGGCATGTTAGGAGTGGGAATATTAATTCCCGGCTGCCGTGGAGGCACGGTGACTGGAACGCCGGGCACATTGGGCCCGGCTTTGGGGGCGGCAATGACTCCGGGATCTTTGTTGCCGTGCTCCTTAAAAGTCAGGGTTGCGGGCACGCCGCCATTGAGAATTTTGACCAGACCCTCTTTCTCGTCAATTTCGAGCACTTTAATCGCGCCTTCTTGCTCGCCTTCCTGCAGGGCGGGATAAGTAAAGGAGTTTGGGGTGCCCCCAGGCACCTTGAAATAGGCCTTTTTCTTGCCCTTCCAGTTGGAAGTAGCCGTGAAAATGATATTTACCGCCTGGGCCGGGGGAGGTTCCGGGGCAACCTCCGGGGGAATCTCAACCGGCTTTAAGGCAAACGCATTGCGATCGACGATGCCCAAGTATGATTTCATAATGGCACCACTCGTCTCCGCCTGCGCCAAGTTGCTCACCGCCAGGCAGCCACCCAAGACAATTAACATTCGAATCATCGCGCTCACCCTTTCAATATATTAACCATTTACTAAAACACCAGCTTTGTGTTTAAGTTGCGCTCCCTTTGGGCTTGAGTAGCCTCCAGCAAAATGGCATATTACATTTTCAGATGAGCCAAGAGAATCCTCCTAATTGTGGCCGGGTGTTGGTAGCGGATGATGAACCGTCCTTTTTGAAAGCGACGGCTGGCTTGTTGCGTTTGCACAATTACGATTGCGTTTGCGTGCCGGACGGAGCGGCCGCCATTGCCAAGCTCAGCACCGAATCTTTTGATTTGCTCATTTCCGATTTAGACATGCCAGGCAACGTCAACATGGAGTTAATCCATAAGATTCCCCAAGTTGCCGAAGGCATGCCGGTCATATTAGCCACCGGCCATCCCACCATTCGCTCCGCGGTGGATGCCGTCAATTTGCCCGTGGTGGCCTACTTAATAAAACCCCTTGATCCCGAAGAATTAATCGCCCAAGTGCGCAAAGCGGTGGACTATAGCCGCGCCAGCCGGGCCATTCGCAATAACCGGCAGCGGTTAAAAAATTGGTGTGATGAGCTGGAGCAGATTGAGAAGGTCATGCAAGGGACCTCTTTGTCCAGCGGCGAAATGCCTTGGCAAGCGTTCCTCAAATTAACGCTCCAAAACATTATGGCGGCGTTGGTTGACTTAAAAATGTTTACCGAAGCTTTTGTGCAACAACAAAACCCGGAAGTCGCCAAGCAATTATTGGATTCTTCCCGGCCTTTGCTTCTACTGGACGCTATTAGGGAGACTATTTCGGTGCTGGAGAAGAGTCGTGGGGCATTCAAATCCAAAGAGTTAGGTGATTTACGAAAAAAGTTAGAAAATTTGATTTAACTTTTTAGAGAAATCGTCGATATTACGAACAGCGAAGCTCGTGAAGGGGCAGTGAGGGTTCACGAGACGCCTTAGCGGGCGGGTACTTGACCCGTCAGATGAAGGCACAAACGGACTTATTCACCTTCAACAAAGGTTTTGTTGGAAGGCCGAGTAAATCCGGGTGTGCCTTTTTGTTTTTTTATAAAACAATTTTAAACGTTATGTCGGCAAGAAAAGACGTCTCATGGATGAGGCCAAGACGGGCAACCGGACTGGGAGGTCAGGATATGCTCGCGCTGCGTAATCAGTCACGGACAACGACCCGCTTGCCGCAGCGCCCCCGAGGGGCGGCGCGTTTAATATCCAGCGTGTTATTCCTGGATAACTGGACCGAGTGTTCATGAGCGAAACGAAACCAATATATGATTTTGGTTATGGCGCTATAAGATCCCCATCTTAATTTGCCATAATCAGACCCATCGGGATCCACTCCCGATACAACACACACACCAAAGCCCCGCTACTTCCTCCCCGGAATAGCGGGGCTACCTCTTTCTGGGGGGGGGCGCTTTGTTCGCTGGGGGTGGCAAATATTGGAAAACAACCGGCCATTCTGGCACGGCCGGACTGGCATCAACAAAAAAAGCGCCCATTGCTGGGCGCTTGTAACAAAGCATTAGAGCGGAGCTTAGGAACGCGGCGGCAGCACTTTCTCCACTTTGCTCTTATTGAGCGTGGTATACCGGGGCAGGCCGCCTTCATAAGGCGTCTTGACTTCGCCTTCAATCAACGGGCGGGCGTACTCGATAAACTCCGGCTTCATGAGGAAATTTTCTTGGTCAATCCATTCAGCAGGAATGAAATGTTCCACGTTTGCAACGTCCGCGAGCGGTTGCAGGCCGGTCGACCATTTGACCTTCCCGTTTTCGGTTTCGCGCACAATCTTCACCATGTAACCGCTCTTCTCATCAATGGCTGCCTTCACGGCGGCCTCGCCGCAAGCGTAAGCGTTGGTGGTATCCGTCAAACTGGCGATGTGCGCGGCCGCGCGTTGCGCGTAACCCAGCAACACCGTGCGCGTCTTGGTGTTCAAGCGGCCTTGCACCAATTCTTTTAATTTCTCGGCGGCGCCAGCCAGCACTGGATGGCCGAAGCTGTCCAGGCGGGTCTTATCCGCGCCAATTTCTTCGCCTTGGGCATTCTTGATGCCTTCGCCAACGACGACGATGCAGTACTTGTTCTTCTCGACGGTCTCTTTGACCTTGGCGAGGAACTTCTCTTCGTCGAACACAATTTCCGGCAAAAGAATGATGTGCGGGGCGCTTTCTGGCGTGCGTTTGGCCAGTTGGGTGCCGGCGGCAATCCAGCCAGCGGAGCGGCCCATGACCTCGATAATGCAGCAGGAGCCGTCATCGGTGGCCATGCTGGAAACGTCGGTAGCCACTTCCATCACGGTGGTGGCGCAATATTTGATTACCGAGCCGTAACCCGGGCAGCTATCCGTGAAAGGCAAATCGTTGTCAATCGTCTTGGGCACACCCACCGCGCGCAGTTCGTAGCCACGTTTAACGGCTTCTTCGTGGATTTTGTGCGTGGTGTCTTGCGAATCGTTGCCACCCGCATAGAAGAAATAACGGATGTTGTGAGCCTTAAAGACTTCGAACAAGCGATCCATATCTTGGGCCGCTTTATCGGGTTTCTTTTTAAAATCGATCTTGTAGCGGCAGGTGCCCAAGGCGGCGGCCGGGGTGAAGCGCAGGCCTTCGATAGCGCGCGCCATTTCCTCGTTCAAATCGCACAGCTCTTCATTCAAAATGCCGAGGATTCCGTTGAGGCCGCCGTAGATCTCCTCAATGCACTCGTGCTTGCCCGCTTCCTGAATGACGCCCGCGATACTGGCGTTAATGGCGGAGGTAGGACCGCCAGATTGCGCTACTAATAAGTTTCCAACAAGTTCGGCCATAATATTTCTTTAGTTAGTCACCGGGGAAGCTGGCTTAAAACCACGATTCCATATACGCCCGGCCATTCATTCACTTGCCTGCAAAGTAGCCAATAAAAAAGCCTCGTGTCAAAGCCGAATTGCGCTTTTTTCTGGCGTTTGAACTCCTTGTGCGCGAGGGCCAAGGTTTCATTCCACGGCGTTCGCTAAGGAATAACCTCTGCAATCTCAAAGATTGTGCCTAAGCTAGGCCTGAGACCACAGGAGAGTTTTTATGGCGGCCTCGCCTATTTCGGAATAAAAGGCGCCAAGACATTGCGCGCGGCTTTGAGAGCCAATTGGCGGCCTTCCAACGTTTTGCCAAAAGTGTCATCCTCCACCTCGATGCACACCGCGCCTTCGTAACTATTTTCCTTAAGCGTGCCGATGAAGCGGCCCCAATCAATCTCTCCAAACCCCGGAATGCGCGGTTGATGGTACTTCAAGGGGAGAGCCAAAGTTCCATAATCGTTGATGCCATCTTGGATGATGCGAACGTCCTTGGCGTGGATGTGGAAAAGACGATTGGCGAATTCGCGCACCGGTTTAAGCCAATCCATATGCTGCCAGACCATGTGCGAGGGGTCGTAATTCAAGCCAAAGTTAGGGGACGGAATATCGGCAAACATCCGCCGCCAAATGGCCGGGGAGGAAGCCAGGTTTTTACCGCCTGGCCACTCATCATAAGTAAAAAACATGGGGCAATTCTCGATGCCGATCCGAATTTTGTGTTCCTCGGCAAATTCGATCAAAGGTTTCCAAGTGCGCAAAAAACCAGGCCAGTTGTCATCAACGGATTTAGTCCAATCCTTGCCAATAAAGGTGTTTACGTTGTTTAAGCCCAGTTTTTCGGCGGCTACGATCACTTTTTTGAGATGATCCACCTGGGTTTTTGCGGCTTTGGAATTGGGGTCGAGGGGGTTAGGGTAGTAACCGAGACCGGAAATTTCCACGTTCCGATCTTTCAATAGGGTGTTGATGTCGTCCGCCTGCATGGAAGTGAAGTCATTGACATCAATATGGGTGACTCCCGCAAACTTGCGTTCAGCTTTTCCGACCGGCCAGCACATGACTTCGACACAAGAAAAACCTTCAGCCGCAGCGAATTCGACAACCTCGGAAAATTTAAGTTCAGGCAAAATGGCAGTGACAAAACCAAGTTTCATAACAGGTTAATACACATAATGGTTTATACGCAAAGTGTGAACGGAAAGTAAGTTATTCGGTTTTGATCTAATGGGCAATCAAGATTTATCAAATAAAGTGCCAGGCTATTTATTGTTGACGCTAACGGTTCGTTAGTTTTAGTTTTAAAAGCATGCGCATGCCACGAATCAAGCTGCCGGACAGCGGAGCTGTTTATCACTGTGTTTCGCGAGTTACCGGGAAGGAGTTCCTACTAGATGACGCGTGCAAAGAAGCCTTGGTGCAATTGCTTTGGAAAATGGCCGGGTTTTGCGGGGTTGAAGTCATTACGTACTGTATGATGGCTAATCACTTCCATGTTTTGATTCGCGTTCCTTCACTGAGTGTCGTTTCGGGTATTTCCGACGCCGCATTAGTGGCACGATTGGCTCGGTTGTATGGTGACAAGGGGGTGTTGACGACTCTGGCGAGGGAATCGATCAAGCATCGAGGCAAGATTGACGATGACTTGCGGGCGCGCATCGTATCGCGAATGGGGGATGTGTCCGGGTTTATGAAAGAATTTAAACAACGGTTTAGCCGATGGTATAACCGGAATCACGATCGCGAAGGTACCCTTTGGTCCGAACGCTTTCGCAGTGTCCTCGTGGAGGATCAGCCTAATACTGTCGAAGCCGTGGCAGCGTACATTGATTTGAATCCTGTTCGCGCCGGGTTAGTGGAGGATCCGAAAGACTACCGGTTTTGCGGTTATGCGGCGGCGTTGGCGGGAAATAAATTGGCGCGCAAAGGGTTAATGAGTATTCAAACGGGCCAAATTTCCGCTGCAAAAACGCAGCCAACGTCTAATGCTGCGCCGTCAGCGATTCTCGTTGCAGCGTCTCAGGGTGTTATTGATAAATGTACGCCATCGACTCCGTCCGATATTGTGAATGATTTTCAATTACCAAACCGCGAGGCGTTATCTGCACAAACTCAGGCCAGTCCTTCTCAGGTTAACTGCAAATCCCTAGATCCTTCCGTGGCACGATGGAATTCCTGGTCCGACTGTGCTTCCGGCTATCGCATGCGGTTGTTCATTCGTGCCGGCAACGTGCACCAAAGTGGCAAAATGATCGTTAACCGAGAAAAAATCCACGAAGTTCTAAAGCAGGGGGGGGAACTCAGCTTGGCTGAAGTGTTTCGCCTGCGCGTACGCCACATGACAGACGGTTTGGCTCTTGGCACGAAGAAATTTGTGAACGAGGTGTTCTTGGGGATTCGTGAGAAGTTCCCCGCTACGCGCAAAGAAGGTGCCCGCCCCATCCGTTTTCTGTCATTCGCGGGGCTTAATGCCTTGCGCGACCTTCAAGTGCGTGTGCTGGGGTGAGGGTTTGTGGGGGAATCTGGTTCAATATTTGAAACTTTTTGGCAAAGATTGTGATAGTAATAGTGTTTCTGGTGAGCAACGACGCCCCAATCACAGTGTAATTTATTCCTGAAATTCAGGTTTGTCGTGAGCAATTGAGTGTGATGGTTGTCAAAGGTTTGATGATATGAACGCCCAACCCTTAAATCGGTGCCGCATACTTTTGCTGGCGTTGGTTCACCATTGGCGAAACCTATTCCTAGCGATTTCGTTGCTAGTTGGCTTGGTTGGTTGTGGCCAGAATGGTGATCCGGCTCCAAAAGACCGTGCCCCAACGGCGGCTGCCCCCACAAAAACAGCCACGTTGCAACCCGCGGCAAAGCAAGAGCCCAGTCCTTCCCAGCGGCCTGAAGTTTCGCCGCAAAAGGCAACCGACGTCTTGCCTCCTGGTCCCGGAGCTACAATTGCTAATCATTCCCCCAAAAAACAGGGAACTAATAACGCGCCATTTGCTTTGTTTTCACCGGATGGAAAACTGCCGGTTTATGAGCTGAAGATGGGGGCCAACGAAGTTCAGCAGATGGATTTGGATGCTTATTCCAATGAGCTATTTCCGGCGTCCTTTGAGCACGAGGGGGTCACGTATCCATCGGTCAAAGCCAGGTATCGCGGCCAATGGTCACGTTCCTGGCCGAAAAAAGGCATGAAAGTGCAGTTTGATCCCACCCAGCCCTTGGACGGTCATGGGAGCATTAATTTAAATTCCGGCTGGCGCGATCCTTCCCTGTTGCGTGAAACGCTGGCTTATCATGTGTACGCGGCGTGTGGAGTGCCATGTTCGCGATCCCGGCTCGTGCAAGTGCAACTCAACGGCCAATTTCGCGGGGTTTACGTCGAGGTGGAATCGATTGATAAAGCCATGCTCCAACGCTGGCAACTCAAGGGGGCGGAGGTTTATAAGGCAGTTTCGCGGGAAAATATGGCAGATGAGCGTTTGCTGGGAAACGCTTCAGCCTTTATTTCGCATTACGAGCGGGGAGGCAGGAAAGCAAAAACCACCGGCAATGTGGACCCCGCGCCCCAGGAGCAATCCCCGGAAGAGGTTCAAAATTTGCAGGCCTTCTGCAAGGAGATGGCCACCGCCAAGGATAAGCGTGGCTTTTTCGAGCGGTGGCTTAATGTGGATGAGTACATCAATTACCTGGCGGCGACGGTTTTGGTTCAAAATTGGGATTGTTTTAACAAAAACCATTATTTGCTGTTCGATGCCGAACAATCCAAGAAGTGGCTAGTCGTGCCATGGGATTTGGACCGGACATTTGGCGATCATTGGAATCAGAGTTTTGGAGAAGCGCATTTTCCGCTATTCCAGGGAACTAGGCCTTTTCCGGGAATCACTGGCTGGAATCGGCTGGCAGATCGTTTTCTCAGTGTGCCCGAATATCGGGCGCGGTATGTGAATCGGGTGGCGGAACTGTTGCGCTTGGAATTCACCGAGGAAAAACTGTTTCCTTGGCTGGAAAAATATGAGACGGCGGTGGCTTCCCTGGCGGCGTTAGATTTCAAGCGATGGCCGAGACGTTCGGGGACTAATTTGCATCGAGGCGTTGCAGGGGTAAAAAGCTTTATCACCGAACGCCGCGAGTTTTTACAGGCTCAAATCGAGGCTTGGTGGCAGGCGAATCCCGGCACCCAAGCGCCGCAAGGCCATTGAGTGTTCTCCTTCGGGCCGCGGTGTGGCTCAAGGCTTTCTAGCCCGCAAGCAAGCCCATATTCTCTCAACATTGCGTGGTTTTTACGCTTTCAATCACTTGACTTTGGGGGCGGAGATGGGAAGGTTTTGGGCGGTGATAAAAATGTGTGGATTATTTAAATGGACGTTGGTTGGCAGCTGGTTACTCATCGCAGAGGCCACGCTTCCGCTCCGCGCGTCCGGACTCGAAGCGCGGCCCACAATTCATTTGGCCTTTGAAGACCGGCAGCCGTGGATTTATTTTAATGGGGTTTTATGGGCGGCGGATCAAGTCGAAGGTCCCTGGAGCATGGTGGAGGGCGCGGAGAGTCCTTTTGCTTTGGACGCGGCTAACGCGCAGAAATACTTTAGGGCTGGGCCGCTGGGGACGAATAGCATCTTTGAGGCGCATACCCTCGTCTCCATGGGGTTGAGTGGCCCGATGCAAGGGAGTTTTGAGCTCGCGCACGCGGGCACGCCTGACGGGATCATTCCGCCCGTTAGGCTGAAACCTTATTTTGATGGAACCCTAACTTTGCCCGGCTGGACATTGCCGGCCACGATTCGAGTGCGCGGCAATTCCAGTTTGCAGGAGTGCCCGTTTCCGAAGCTAAAGTTCAAAATCGCAAAAGCTGACCGGGCGGGCACGCCTTTTGCCGACGCGAAGGAAGTCAAGATCGGCACGCACTGCGCTGAAGGCGGCCGAGGTTCCATCGGCCGGCTACGCGAGCAATCCGCGGTTTATCGCGAAGTGTTAGCGTATGAAGCTTTGGAGTTGATGGGGCTTGCCGCCCCGCGCATTCGCCGGGTGGAAATGGATTATTTAGATACGACGCCCGCCACTAATGACTTTTCCGTGGTTGGCTGGCAGGTCACTCGCGACGCGTTGATCGTGGAAGATGGCGAAGTGTTGGCCGCTCGTTTGGGGGCCAGGCTGCTGGCCGAAGAGGAAGCGGCAACCCTGGCGCTCGAAAAATTTGACCTGCAACTCACCGCCGATTTGCAGTGTTTCGAGACGCTGCTTGGCAATTGGGATTATGATTTGGGCTGGGGTGGGCGCAATGTGTGGAATTTCGATGTGCTGGAGTTCACCACCGGGTCCCTCACGAATTATGTCCCGGTGGCGGGCGATTTCGATCTTGCCTCATGGGTCACCGGCGTGGTGCGGCGCTCTGCTCCTTGGGAGTATCATCCCGAACTCGGAGACTTGGAACGCGAGACTCGATATTCGCTGGAACAAGCGCGGCAACGAGTTGGCACAGCGGTTTTTAATGTGACTCGGCAGCGGTTTAACGACCGAAAAGCGGCTTTGGAAACTTTGGTCAACTACGCGCGCATCGACGATGATGGCCGCACGAATGTGCAGCAGCATATCAGCGTGTTTTACGATGCCTTGTCTGCGTTGTGAGCCGGACCGCCCGGAAGATATGCAGTCCGTCTGCTAATCCGTGGGCGCAAGGATGCGATAGAAACGCCAGGCGTCTGGCGGGGCTGAGTCACGCCATTGGTAAACTCCCGGGTGCGATTCGATCAATGCCCCTAACACTTCCCAGCCAGCGGCGGGATTGATCGTTTTTTGAAGCTGGTATGCTTGGCCGGTATTGCCGGCAAATCCCACCACGCAATCCCCGTTCTCGGGCAGCAGGTATAATCTTCGAGGTGCCATTTCCGTGAGCACATTGATGGTTGCGGTATTGGTAGCCAAAATGCCGGTGGTGTTGCGCACCGTGAAGTTAAAGAAGTCCGACCCTAAACTGGAACTCGGCGTGAAACGGATGAGGCCAGATTCCAGAGTCACGGAACCGCCATTGTGGCCGGAAATATCGCTCGCGATCAAGGTGCTGCCCGTTCCGGCTAACCGTTGGGCGCTCAGTTTGACGTAATTCGGTCCGGGGAACCGCCAAAAAGTGATCAATTGGCCCACCGCAGGCAAGACGCGGAAGGTAAATTCCAGCGTGGGTGCCGGCTGATATTCGGTGTTGCCGGGTTGTCTTGCGCGGATGGTGACTAAACCCGTGCCAGCCAAGGATAGCATGCGGTCGGAGAGCACCGCCTGGCCGGATACTACCGAAAGGCTGACAGGCAAGCCCGAGGAAGCCGTGGCAATGAGCGGGAAGGGGGGATCGCCTAGCACTCGATCCGCCAAAGCCGCCAGGGAAATCGTCTGTTCGCGCAAGGTGGTTTGGCGGGCTCGATAGAGGCAAAACGGGTCTCGCAGCGTAGCCGTATCGCGCAAGACATAAACTCCTGGAGCGGTTTCCGTAGCCATGCCCAATAGTTTCCAGCCGGCATTCAGATTGGTGCAGGATTCGATCGCCCAGAGCAAGCCCGGCGCGGCGAAAAAGCCTATGACGCGTTCGCCGTTTTCGGTAAGCATTCGCAGCGTATTTAGCGGCAGGGAATCGATCACGGTTACGGATACGGTATTGGTCACTGGATTGCCGTTGGCAGCGCGAGTTATGCAAAGAAAACTGTCCGGGGTATAAGCTCCGGCGGGTTGGTAAAACAAACCGGTGCCGTCGCGCGTGAGGGTGCCCCCATTGCGTCCGGGGGAATCAAAGGAGACGATGGATTTGGGATTGTTACCTGGCGTGGCTAGTTGGGATAAGCCGATTTTCACCACGTTAGTTCCCGGGAATCGGCGAATACTGACGCAGGTGCCGGTCACTGGCAACACTTGGAACGAACGCTCTACTGATAGGGCGGCGTTAAAATTCGTGTTGCCCGGCTGGCTGGCCCGGACGGTTACCGTACCGGTGCCGGTGAGGCTTAGCAGGTTACTCGCCAATTTGGCAGGGCCGGAAACTACCGTAAAGGTGACCGGCAGCGCGGACGATGCCGAAGCCCTTAACGCAAAGGGAGGATCCCCAAAGACACGATTGGCTAACGGTTCAAAGGCAAGCGCCTGATCGCGCTTCGCCACGTTTAAGGTTACCGTTGCCACCGCGCTGGTGGCCAGGCCATTGGCCACTACGAACGTGAATTGGTCTGCCCCAATAAAATTAGCGGCTGGCGCATAAGCCAATTGGTTATTCGTCATGCCACCCAGGGTGCCGTGCGCTGGCTGTGACATAAGCTTATAGGTTAAGGCCAAACCTTGGGGATCGAACCCAGCTAAACTGACTAATTGTGGCGTGTTTGCCCAGATGTTTAAAACCAGATTGGAGGCCACAGGCGGTTGCGTGCTATTCGGTGTAATGACTAAACTCACAGCTCCCGTTACTCCTTGGTACCATCCGGTGGCCGTGGCTTTAGTGGTGGAAGCTGCCAACGCCGCCGTGACCAGACCGTTAGTAGTCAGGGTTTGGATGGGATAAGTCGCAACACCCCAAATGACCTCGGTTGGTTGCAGCACAATGACCGAAGTGTCATCCATGGCAGCCCACGCTGATAACTGGCTGGTGCCTCCCGGTTGGATGACGTTGGGAGTGGCTTTGAGTTGCAGGGTAGAAACTTGATAGATTTGGCCAGCGAAACCAGATTTTACCAAGGTCGTTTGGCCATCGGATTGGACGGGGGCGGCAAGTTCCCCCAAGGTGGCATTAACCGTGATGCCGTTAGCCGAAGCGGTCCCGCCACCGGCGTTCAACTCAGCGCGAGCGATTCCAATACTCAGCCAAAGGACTGCCCAAAGCGCGAATAAGCCGCCTGTGGCGGTGAATGGCCGCCCGCGCCAGGGAGAATTCGTGCAATCGCCCATTACAATGACTCTCGCCGGGGTTATTGCACCACGCCTCGGAAGAAGAGACAGGTGGTGCCATTTTGTGGCGGAACCTCTACCCGTATCGTGCGGTTGTTGGTCGAGGTGTAGCTGTTCATCAGCGTGCTATCATGCGAATCCGAGGCGTGCCGGAACGAAACCGCATTCCAATTCATCAAATCCGACGAACCCTGGATGGCGTAGGAATGGCCCTGTATGCAATTAAATTGCATGACGGGCACCCCTTGCACTTTATCCACCACCGCTAAAGCAAATCCGTCATTCGGGTCCCACGGATATAGCCCGGCGTTATAACATTCACGAAAGGTATAAGGATTTCCCGGGAATCTGCCGTCGGCGAGAATTTGGTTAAGGTTGGTAAAGAGCCCGCCGGACATCGCGAGAATCATGCGCCGCCAAGCGTCCGGCAAACCATCGCCGACCGAATCTTGGCCGAGGGTCAAATCGATGCGGGTCCGTTGCGCGGGCTGGCCCAATTGGGAGTAATCGCCCTGCATTTGGATTGGCAGATTGGTGGCTTGGCCTACGCAAACTTTAATTCGGAAAGAAACCGTGGGGCGCAATGCGGTGGCTTTGTAAGGGTCGGCGGTGAGCCCAGAATCCATGGGAACCTGCAATCGGTAATTTATTCCCTCATCCAAGTAGGGAACCACCTTGGTGGCCAAGGCGACGCCCGTGGTGGTTTCCAGAATGATAGTGGCATTCGTCAAGGTCAACGGATTGCCTAGTTCATCGCGCACCATGCCGTAGATCACGCTATCCGGCGCGGGCGGAAAGGCGTGGACACGGCAGGCCAGCAGCAGGGCGCTAACGCCCAGGATGAATTTGAATTTAGCTAATAGGCGCATAAATAGAGTCAATCCTGGTTAATTCCCAGAGTAGGAGTACGTCACGAAATGGAGCTTGATATCCGAAACGGTTTCCATGAAACGCTTCAGGCCTTCTTTGGGATCGTCCAGCAAGGTTCGGCCAGGGATTACCAGCTTCCATTTGCTATTCCACACCGACCGGCCGATCAGGCGGTTGTTCGTAAATTGCGATCGCTGCAAGGAGCCGCTTGAGGTGTACAAACTTGGGGTAAAGCACGAGGTGCTCGAGACCGGCCGGAAGGCTTGGTGTTTGCGCGTGGCGAACAGGGTTTCACTCAAGGAATCCGCCGATTGCCAAAGCGCCTTGCTCGAATAACCCGAGGCGCCGATATTGAAGGGCATCGGGATGGCCACGTCATCCACGTTCCAGGTGCGGATGGTGGTGGTGTCTCCCAACGGCGGCGTGCGCATGGAGTCGGCCCCCACGGGGATCAAGTACACATAAGGGGTGGCGGCCAAGGCTTTGGAGTCCTGGCTGGAGGTGTTGCCGCCATCGGGATCATCCATGCCGCGATAGCCTTCCAAGGCCACGCCGACCGCAAAGATTTTCGTGGCAAACGAGCTGGGGCTGAAGGCGTGATCGCCCGCCGCGAGATCGCGGCCGAACAAGTTGCAGCCGTCCGCGATGGTGGTGGTGAAGGTGAGCACAATGCCCGGCACCGGCAAGCCATCGCCGGCATCCACTTGCATGCAGTAGCGGAGCACGTCCGAATCGTCCAAGATGTTTTCCACCTGGGCAGCCTGCAAGGTGTCCTGCCAATTGGCATCGCCGTCGGTTCCGGGTAAGATGCGCAGTTTTTCCGTGCGCAGAGAAACGGTGGTGCCGTAGGCATCGGGGTTATTAAAGCCCAGCCGGCCGCGTAGCACGTCCCAATCCGCTTTCATTTCGGCCAAGGCGCTGGAGAGTCCGGGATCGCCAGTGTCGCTGCCCGCGTATTGCGGCTGGCCGCCGGTAATGACGCCCAAGGCACGCGAGTTGACGATGCGATTGACGAACAAATGCCCGGCGTCGGTGTTCAACAGGCCAGTTTCATAGTCAAAGGCGTTCGCCGATAACAAGGTGTACCGGGCCGCGAGGTCGAACAGGGTTTTGTAGCGCTCTAGCTTCTCGTTGCGGAAGATGCGGAACGCCGCGTCGCGCGTGCGGTAGCCTTGGATCACTTGCGCCGCGTGCTGGCGGAAGGTGGTGCGCTCTTGGAGGAGGCGATTACCTTTGGCGACCAAGGCTTGGTAAGCCCGTTGCGCATCCTCATACGCCCGCAAACGCTGGTTAATGGTGGTCAGATTGCCACTTATCGCTTCAAAGGCCAAACCCAGCTGATAGGCGGAGTCCTGGATGGATTGGTCGTTTTGCAGGCTGGCGATTTTTTTGAGGTTTTCGTTAATCGCCCGTTGTTCGGCGGCGGTGACGATTTGGTTGATGGTGAAATAAACGGTATCGGCGATTTCGATGGCGTTTTTGATCAGGAAATAGGCCGCATAGTAGCCCGCGTTGATAGTGGCTGCCGCATCGCCGCCGTTCGCCAATCCGAAAATGGCTTCATCGGGAGTGGCATCTACCAAGCCTTGTTTCAAATCCGACACGATGTCCATGGCGTTCTGGGCGATGCGCTCCATGATGGAATAGGCAGTGTTTTCCCCATCAATGGCGATTTGCAAATCGATATTGACGTTGCCCAACACAGTGGCGAGGGTGGCCGCGTCGATTTGATCTTTAAACATGGCGATTTGCTTGTCCAAATCGGCTTTCGCGCTTTCGGCGTCACTGAGGGCTTGGGCGACATTGTCGTGGGCCTTGATCAAGTCGGAGATGGCCTGTTGAATGGCTCCGGGAGATTCCCGGCGGCCCGTCCAGCTTTCCGGTTTGCCATAGAAACCGTGCGGCCCCCAGACAAATTGCACGGCGTTGGACACCGTGTAATTGGTGTTGGAACTCAGGACGATATAGTCAACATTGTTGTAGATGGTGGTGCCCCAATCATCGGGCAATTCCTGGACGTCCACATAATTGGTTTGGGTTGCTTGTGGGGTGAGCAGGCCGCCGAAGGTGGATTCGGGGATTTCCACATAGCTGTAATGAACCAAATCTGGCCCGGCGTAACCTTGCACGTAAGTTTTGCCCGCGCCGATATCATCGGCATAGGGGGTGCCGTAGAGTTCGATCAAGGCATTGGTATAAGCGGTTTCCTGGCTGGTTACGCTGGCCTGGAATTCGGCCAAGGTATCCTGTTCGGAACGCATCAAAGCGGTGACATTCTTGGCGTCGTTGAAGGCGGTCACCGCGTTGTTCAAGGACACCAAAGCCCGTTGGTAGATTTGCTCAAAATGAGTCTGGCTTGAAGCTCCCACGACATTGTTGGGGTCAATATCAAAAGCCAAGCCATCCTCAGGTATGCCCAGCGGCGAAATGCCACCCTCGGCGTTATCCAAGTCCGTTTGCAAATTGGCCGCCAGGGTCGGGAGCTCCAATAATTCGGTCACCGTGGTGCGATCCACTTTTTGAATGCCCTGGTGGGTGCTGTCCGGATCCACATCAGGCAGAATGGCGTTGCCCACGACCCAGTTGAGATAAACGCCCTGGCCCACCCGGCTAGCCCAGTGGTCCAAGCCCCAGTAATTGGTCGAAGGAATGGTGCGTTGGTTATTTACAATTGCGGATTCGAAGGCGCCCCAGCCGACTTGGTGGACCGGCAGGAAATCCTTGCGCCAAGTCAAATCAAGCACTTGGATGCCGGCGCGCGCCAAAGCGGCGGCGGCGGCGGCGAACTTGCGCTCGTGCTGATAATTCACTTGGACCGCCATGCCAAGCACGGTCACTGCTTCGGAAGTAGGCACCCAGTCAAAGTTGTTATTGGCTAAAAGCGAGTAGTACCCTTTCAAAGCCGTTAAGTAGTGGCCGTAAGCGTCGCCATGGCCCTGGGGATACATGTAAGCCGCGTCGGCGGCCCCGATGCTGGCGGTGACATTGTCCGGCGCGGGCTGGACGTTATAGTTCACCGCGTAGATGACTTCGCCGCCATCGATTCCCCGGGTGTAATTCCAAACCAGCCGGTTGTAAACGGGAGGGGTTTCCACGCCGGGTTGCAGGGTGTCATCGCGGCCGCGCAACAGCGACAATTCCTCTTCCAGCAATGTCGAAACCTGGCCTTGAAAAGCGAACATCGAGGTGGCGATGTCCCCGTATGTGGCGTCCTTGGTGCCTATGCCGATGGTTGGGTTGGACGCATCGGCCAGCGCTTCGTTGCCGACCATCATGTAGAGGTCGCTCAAGTAACCTGCCGCCAGCAGCAAGGCGTCGTTTGCCGGGCCGTAGTTGTAGCCCGAATCAATGCTCAACGAGCGCCCGCGGCGGAGCACCGTTTCGTAGATGGCGATCAAGCCGTAGTCATTAATGGTGTCCGTGTTCAACGCCACGTCGCCTTCCCAGCGCGTGCCGGCTTGGGTGAGCATGCTGACGTCGGTGTTGACGCTGTTGTTGTACAAATCGCTGGTGCGCTGGTTATAGGGGTTTATGCCTGCCAGCACGCGCTTGATCCAGCCTTCCGCCAAGGTCGGGGTGGTCCAAGGCGACCAATCCGAATCGCTGGGGGTGGCCACATACAAGGGATGGCTTGCATTGATCGGGCGATAGCGCATCACCAGGTAGTTGTCGCTCAGCGCTTGCACCCCGGCACCGCCCAGGATGTAACGCGGCAAATCAGCGCCACCGGCCAGCGGCAGGTACTGCGACATGCTGTTGTCGGTGGTGGGAGCGGTGCCATTGACCGGCGCGGCGATTTTCCATTCGTATTGATACTCGGCGGTTTTGCCGCCCAAATCGCTGGTGTGTTGGAAGGTGAGTTGTTCACATAGCGGGTTATCGCTGGCGACGATTTTCAATTTGCCCGCGTACAGGCCGCCGCCCACTTTGATAATATGCAACGCCACCGGGTCGCCGCTTTGGGTCATGGCGCTGCCGCCATTCTCCACCAGCGTAATGTAACCACTGCCAGGCCCGCAGGCGCTCAAGGCGTAAGAATCGACGGCCATTTCGTCGGTGGAAATCGCCGCTAGAGAACCCACGTTGATAGAAGTGTCCCAACTGGGATTAGCCGCGTAAGAGCCCGGCACTTCCGGGTTTTCCCAGAAAGTCTGCAAGGTCGTGGCCAAGCCATTCACAGTGGCGGCCCAATTGCCGTAATCGGCGTCGGAAGAAGGGCACAAGGCCAGCACGGCGGCGAGGTCCGAACCGCGCAGCACGTTGAGCATTAAATAATGCTCCAAGTCGGTCTGCTCGACGAATGTGCCGGCCAAGACTAAACTGCCCTTGTTGCCTTGGTTGGGATCAAAGTAAACCCGGCTGCTCAGATGCGGAGGCAATTTGGGGAAATAGGTTTTGCCTTGGAAACTCTGCGCGTAAATGCTCGACGGCAGCTGGCTCATACTGTGAGCCGCCAGGCTCGAGGTTTTTTGGCGGGTCGGGTCAAATAAGACCACGCTCGGCTGCTGCTGGTCCATGTCAGCGGCGATCGATTGCTGGTACAACACCCGCGCGGTCTTCATGCTGCGCACTCCAGGCAGGCCATACCGTGGCTCCGTCAGGGTGTAGGAGTATTTCATTTCCGGAATGCCTTTGCCATCGGAGCCGGCTTCGTTCCAGTAAGGGCGGTAAACGATATTCAACGCAGGCGTGAGCTTGGAAGTCGCATCACCGTCAAAACTGCTCGCACCGGAATTCCAGGGGCGCAGGTAAGGCACGATCGTTCCAACTGCGGGCGGATTGGCCAAGTTTGGCCAATCAAAGCTGGCCAGGGTTTTATAATAAAACCGCATGCTAAAGCTGTTGGTGATGGCCGGTGAGGCGGCCAGGAACGGCGGCCGGTTGGAAAAATTGACAATCACTCCGGTAAGGCTGTTAGTGCTCGGAATGACTAAGGTGCCTTGAGTCGTAACCACTCCGCTGGACAAGACTTGAATCTGGAAGGTATTGGTTACCGAATCTCCCGCGTAATTATCCGCCACCACCACCGTTACGGGGAAGGTGCCAGGATTGTTCGTGGGCGTGCCGCTGAGCACCAAACCGGAAATGGAAAGCCAAGGCAAACCAGGGGCGGACAGAGTTGTGGTCAGGAATTCGCCTTGCCGTGAGGCGTGCAAGGTATAACTGAAATGAGAGCCAACAACAGCCGTGGCGTTCGGCGGCGCCACAAATGCACCCGTGGCTGAATTCCAGGTTCCCGCCTGCAGGGCTGGAAGGCCGCTATGCGGACCGCGATAGACCCAAAAACTGTTTTTCCGATCGCGATACGTGTACCCTGTGTAATTACCATATGGACCGTAGAGGTCGCGGGACATCGACCAGTTGACGGGCAAATCGCCGCTGAATGGTGATGGTTCGCTGTTGTAATTGGTTTTGCTCAAGCCAATGCTTTCGACCGGTTTTTCCAGCAGCGGCAATGGCATGGGCGGTTGCAACAATTGGCCGGCGGGCACGAGGTAATCGAACACATAGCCCGAATCCGGGCGTTCACGCACCACATTGAACACCGCCATCGCGGGCCGGCCATCCTCCGCGGTGTAGTCCAATAGCACGGCGGGCGCGGAAGAAAAGGCCGTGCCATTGGTCACGTTAAGATCGTCGCGGGTGGCATAAACGGATCCGCCTGCGATCAACGCGTGTTCCTCGTTTGGGTTGTAGCCGGGCAAGGAAAGGTTGTTTTGGCGATACACAGTGCCTTTGGCTTGCAAGGTGTCGAGCACAGCCCCTTTTTGACTCGCCAAGACGATTTCGGGGGCGTCGCTAGGGAATTGCAGCGTGTACCGGCCAATGACCGAAGGCCAGTAGGTGGTTTCAAAACCCTTTTCGCCATCGCCGACATTGGGGCCGGATTGGCTCGAATTTTTGCGAAACCACCAGACTTCAAGCAAGTTTTTGCCGGGTATGGCGTTTACCGGAATGATGGCGCCCAACGCCGCCGTGTCCATATCGCTGGCGAGTGGGTCGATATAAACGCCCGGGTTGTAGAGGGTGCCCGCGCTGGCGTTGATATGTCCGGGCAGATAGCTGGAATCCGCTCCGAGTTCTCCCTCCGGAGCCGTGATGCGCTGGCCAACATATGCGGTCTGGGTCACGATTCGTGGGGTGGCCAGCACATCCGGCCAAGTCATGGTGGCGTTGGTTGGATTCCAACCGCTTAAGTTGGTGGCAACGGTGTTGGCAAACTGGCCGCTCTTCAAGGTTTGATCCAGCCAGGAATACACGCGCTCGAACGCGATGTGTTCGCCCACAGAGTACCGCAACAAAGTGCGGTGCGCTGGGTGGGCGGCGTCCAGATAGGTGTAAAATTTCTGTCCCGTGGCGATTTTAGCCCGCGGCTGGTCCATCGGGTCTTGATATTGGATGACGGGCACATCAAATGCCGGCAACTGCACGGCGGTTAAGGCGGCTTCGGTTTCATTGGTGGCCACCGGCCGCAGGTAGTGGGTGTATTTGGCCGCGTCGGTCGGCCAGTAAAGTTTATAGCGCGCCAGGAGCGATGGCCATTTGATGCTCAATTCTCCCCGTTCCATCCAGTATACCAAGTAATCGTTTTGGTTATGGGTTTCGGCGGCGGCGTAAAGCTCCACGAGGTCGCTGCCACTGATGTTGTGTTGATACCCGTAAGTAGTGCTGTTGAGGACCAATTGATTGAGAGCTTCCGGCGATAAGTTATCCCAAGACGCGGGAGGCGGGGGCGCCAGGCGTTCGCCTAACTCGGCGGAGGTGTCTTGCGGCGTGGCTTGCATGGCCACATCGACGATTTCATAGCCCAGTTGCACTTGGGTTTTATCCGCCCGGACATCGCCCAAAAGCTCAATGAATACCCGGCCTTCGGCGTTGTAGGCATTCAAGTTGTCGTTGGCATACCATAAAGTGCGCAATTCCTTGGTGGTTTGCCCATCATAGGAAGTGCCAGTGGTGGCGTCCACATAGCCCGGTGGAGCGTACTCCGACGTTACGCTTATGGGGAAGGTGCTGTTGTAAACGATTTTGACGTTCCGCACCAAAGAGGCGGGAATATTCACCAGTTTGCCAATGTTTTGAAAACTTTTTTGGTTCCAAAAGATTTTGCGAGGGGTTTTGGCCGCGCTGCCCGCGACCACGTAGGAAACGGTGTGCAAAAGGTAAATACTGTTGCCATTGGTGTAGAAGCTGGCGGCCCCGGCCAAGCTGTCGGTGTAATTGGTGGGAACGGTCGCCGCCGTGTAGGGCGCGGCTTTCACCCAGGTGATGGCTATCGGCCCCGGTTGAGTCGCGTAAACTAACTGCGCGTTCGGGCTCCAGTAGTAAGTGGTGGCGTTGGTCGCGCCGTGAGGCTGGGCGGTCCAATAGGCCTCTTTGACAATATTGGTCAGCGGCAGGCCATTTTCATCCGTGTCGGGCACGGGGATGACCGAGCCAAACAAGTAAGATGGAGCGCGATTCAAAAACGGCGCGCCAATCTGGACGCGTGCCATAATGATGACTGGCACTTCGTTGGATTTGGCCATCGGCAGCCCCATTTCGGCGGCTACCGCGGCGGAGAATGGCGTGCTGCCGGTATTTAAAATCGTGGAATTGCTAACCACCTGCCATTGGCTTTGCTCCAGACCGGCTGAAGCGCCAATGGAGAGCAGGCCCAGAAACTGGCCGGCGGTCGGCGGATTCAATGATCCCGATTCATTCATGCCCGTGGGCATCTGGCCGTTGGAACCGGGGGGATTGCCAACGGTGGTGGAGATGGGCACACCCCCTTCGGACTGCAAATTATAGGTGGTGTAGTCTTGATGGATTTCATACGTGACCCCAGCTTGCGCGGCACTTGGGCCAAGCATCAGCCCGGCGGCCAGCAAGGAAATAAACCATTGTCTTCGCATAAGCCAATCCTATGAATTCCAAAAGAGGGTTTGTGGGTGCCGAAAACCAATCAATTCTTCCGCATGATGAAGGCCAAAGCGTAATACGGGGGCATGATGGAAAAAGACTGGCCGCTGCCCGTGGAGCCGCTTTGCTGGTCGCTGTTGGGCACCAACAGCTGTCCCTGATTCAAACCCCAGGCGCCCGTGGTCCAATATTGGTAAACGTTGAAGACGGTGTGAGTGTGCGGCGGCAGGTGGTTGACGGACAGGGTCACATTGCCGGTGGTATTGGTGCCGACCGCGCCGATCGAATAACTGCGGCCCGCGCCGAGCACGAATTTATCCGTCAAGTTAGGCGTGCCGTTGTTGCCATCGCACAACGCCCAACCGCTGGGGATGGTGCTGCCCGCCCACATGATAATGCCCCCAATGGGTATAGTACCCGCGCCGACGAACGCGCCCGCGGTGGTCGTGATGTTGTCGCGGACGGTGATGCTCCCGGTGGGGGCTGTGATATTGCCGCCCACTTTCAGGTCGCCGGCGATATCGGCGCCCGCGCCGGAGATCGTCAATTTGCCCGTCAGCGTGAGTGGGTTGCCCATGGAAATCGTGCCGTTGGAGACGCTAATCACCGAGCTGTTGGTCGCGTCGACCAAGGAACTGGCCGTGGTGGCGTGTTGCGCCAGGAACGAGTAGGGCGAGGCCATCAGGCGCAGACGGGGCAGGATGGTCACATCCGCGCCGCCCGCTCCGATGCCGATGACGGTTACTTCGACGTAACGGTCCGAAGCGTCCGTGGCGTAAAATAAAGTGGGGAGGGAAGGGCGGGGCTCTTGCGATCCGCCCGAGCCGACATCGCTGCCTTCACCCAGCAAAACGCTGAAATAACCGTTGTTTACGGTCAAAGTCTGTTGTTCGGCCCAGAGTGAACTGCCGCCGGTCTGGGTGCTGAAGATGCGGAAAATGACATTGTAATTTTTGGGCGCGCTGGGTGCCAGCGGCAACCCATTGGCGTCCGTCAAATACCCTTGATAAGTCATGCGCGCGGGTGGGTTGGCATCCGTTGCCTGGAGCGAGGCGGTGCCAAGTAAAGCCGCCAGCAGAGCTGGCAAGGTGGCGCGCAACGAGCGAAGAGAGAGGGCGATGGCGTTCATGGTCTGAGGTTCGATTTAGGGTTTATGAAGTGCTAAAAGCGTTATTGCGGTTTAAACTTACGGGGCAGTCAAATGGGGCACAGTGGAGATGCGATTTAAGGTAAAGCTTCCGGTTACCCGAAATTCACGGGTGTCGTTTGTGCCGCCGCTTCGGGCGAGTCCGGACAAAGTGATGGTTTCTTGATAGGTGCCCGTCAAGGACCTGCCGCTGGAGGTTAAGCCAAGGAAATTATCGGGCGGGGCATTGACCTGCAACGCAATGTTCCGCTTCACGGAATAAGATTCAGCCCCCTGGGGCAGGACGGAGCTGAAGGTTGAATCCAGGTTGTCGTGATCGGGATGGTAGGTGTGCACGAAAGGATTGGAGGCTTGGTCGTTATAGCCCAATACCACCGATGCGCTCAGGGTAGCGCCCTGGCCTAATTGGCCCCCCAAGCTCCATCCCGCGTTGGCCGCGCTCCAGGGCAGGTGGGAGGCGCTGATGCGCCGGGCCGAGGATAAATGGGCGCTGTTCAGCGCGCTTTCGCGCGTTGAAATGACCGTGTTGGAGTAAGCATCAAGCCCGCAGTAAACGCGCTGCAAAAGCACCGCATTGCCGTTCGTTGGATTATGCACGATCAAACGCAAGGGGTACTTGCTCGGGACTGAGCCCAAGTTGGTGTTGATCGAGGCGATTTGATATTGCCCGTTGCTGTCCAAAATGGGGGTGCCGGCGCTATCCATTTGGTAAGTTTTAAGATATTCCCCAACTTGGCTGACCGAGGCTGAACCCACCCATAAGCCGGCCGAGGACGCGATCGTGGCGGACACGGGTAAATCGAGGCGGCTAAAACTCAGCGAATCGGTCAGGCGCAGGATGGCCGCGAGCGTCGTTCCCGGCGTGCCCGTCATGGCATAACGATTCAGGCCGAGAACGATCTCCGCTTCCGAACCCATTTGTCCGGCCGGAGCCAGAGTCCAAGTTTGCCCGGAACCCTGAGTCAAATTGGTGTAGGCGTAAACCAGATTGGCCGGGTTAAGCGCGCCCCGGATCAATAGCGGGGGCACCGAGGGAATGGCGCCGCCGCCGGGAGCGGATTCCGAAGCCAGCAAATTCAAGCTCACTGTGAGGGCGGCGGAAGTCACGTTTTTAATGCGCAGGCCGCAAGTGCCGCGGGTTTCGCCAAAACGCAAATCGTGGGAATCACCCATCGTGATGGCAAAGGGGCCGAAGTACCGGTTGTTCGCATCATCCGAGCGCATCCAGTAAGCCTGCCCGCGATTCACCGTCGTCGTGCGCAAGGCAAAAACTTGCGCCGGGTTAGCCGCGCTTAGTTCGCCCCCGACATACTGGTAAATCTCCAAATTTTGCAGTAACGAAGGAGCCGGCGCCAGAAAATCCGCGAAATTGGGCGCGCCCGAAGGTGGGGTGGGGAAGCCAATAAAATTCAACCCCGAGCTGGTCCAAAGGTAGTTTGGCAGCACGGGCACGCCTTTAAGGTTCCACACATAAGCGGCTGTGGCGTAAACCAGGCAAGCGCTATTCCCGCTTAACCGTTGCAAGGCGGAGGAGCTATCCGCCGCGCGATTCCAATTGACCCATTGGCTGTTGGCTGCGGTGGGCGCTTGCGGCGAAGTAATGAATTGAGCGGTCGCCACTTTGGGTTGCCACAACCAGATCTGGGTGATCGGGGTGGTCTGGGCGGCCCCGGCGCCGACCAGGTTGTTGATCGAGGCATAGGAAGCGTCCACGTGCAGGTACACGGCATTCCAACCTTGGCGCAAGGAGATCGTTTGCGTGATCCACTGGGCCTTTGCCGGGAGGATGCTCCCCGCCAAAACCAAGAGGACCCCGGTTAAGTAACGTAAGGTTCGCTTCATAATTTCCGATAGAAATACCAAGTGGGTTGGGGCGCCAGACGCTGCAATGCGGCCACCGCTTGTCCGCTAGACCGCCCGCCAAAGACCACCAGTTCGGTGCCGGACCAAACCGCTCCCGGCAACGCCCGAGGTTGCGGATTGCCACTCGTGCTCAATGCCTGCCAGAGGCCCGAGACGGGGTCGTAACTGGCGGCGCTAGCCAATTCGCCCGTGCTGGTGGCGCCGCCAAAAATCAACATCTCCTGGCCAGACCAGACGGCGGCATGATCATACCGCGCGGCGGGGACATTGTTTGCGCCTAAGGCTTGCCACGTGCCGGTGGTGGGGCTGTAAGCCGCTCCATCATTCAAGGCGCCGCTCGAGTTGCGTCCGCCCCAAATCAGCATCTTAGTGCCAGTCCACACCGCCGTGTGATTTTGGCGGGCGTTCGGAGCGGATAAGGTGCTTAAGCTGTTCCAAAATGATGGCGAACTTCCGGCAAAAACCAACGTTGCCCCATCCCCTAAGGCACCCGCCGAACCGCGCCCTCCCCAAATGAAAAGCTGGGTGCCCGTCCATAGGGCGGTGGCTCCTGAACGGGCGGCCGGGGGATTGGCAACTCCCAAGGCGCTCCATTGGTCGGTGGCCGGATTGTATAGCGCCCCATCGTTCAGCAAGCCGTTGCCGTTTTGGCCGCCCCAAATCAACATGTGGGTGCCCGTCCAAATGGCGATGTGCCCATCCCGGGCGGCGGGCGCGTTGGAAGGCGAAACGCCGGTCCAGATACCGGAAGAGACCGTGTAAACACCTCCCGTCGGGGCATAACCACCATCGCCCACGCCGCCCCATACGATGAGTTGTGTCCCGGTCCAAACCGCCGTGTGCCCGGACCTCGCCGAAGGCGCTCCGATAGTAGACAATAGCTGCCATTGATCCGTCGCGGGCAGGTATTTGGCGCCGCTGGCCACGAATTGGCCCGAGCCTAGCGCGCCGCCCCAGATTAACATTTCCGCCCCGTCCCATACCGCCGAGTGGCCGGTGCGCGCTTCCAAACCTCCGGACGTCGAACCGGTGATCCAAGCGGGCGGCGCGATGCTCATCGTCAAGCGATAGCCCGCATTAATCAGGTTGGTATCTTGCGCTAAAGCCGAGGCCAGCATCGTGCCCGATGGCGGCCAGTTGACAATGTTGGAGGCCGAAAGGTTGGTGAGCCCTGCGCCGTCGCCATAATGAATGCCTCCCATAATATTGGCAGCATTCGTTAGCACGGCTTGCCCGGCGAAAACATTGGCTCCGCTGAAAGTCTGATTGCGCTGCACCATGGCCACACTTGGGGACAGCCGGGCATCGGATAACGTGCCGCTGCTCACGTTAAGCGCGTTCAAATTCGTGAGGCTCGCGCCCGAACCCATAAAAGCACCCGTGATGGTGCCGGCGGCAAAACTGCCGTCCGCTTCCCGTTTGACCAGCGTGTTGGGGACGTTAGCGTTCGTGGCCGCATTGGCTGCGTTCGCGCCAGCGGCAATCGCGCTGGCACCCAAACCGGCAACTTGAGCGACGCGAGTGGTGCCCAGCGGGCCGGTAACATCACCACTCAACGTGTTGGTGATGACGATGGGGCCGGAAGCAGGCAAGTTGGTTAAACCTGAGCCATCACCGCTAATTTTTCCGGCAATCAGGTTGCCCGCGTTGGTGAGTAACAACGGGCCGATAAAAGCGTTGGAACCGCTATAAGTTTGATTCGCGTTGAGCCGGGCGACATTGGCGGAGAGCCGGGCATCGGCCAGGTTGCCGGAGATCAGGTTGCTGGCGTTCAGATTAGTCAGTCCCGCTCCAGATCCTTCGAAATCGCCAGTGACTATGCCAGCGGAGAAATTGCCTGCCTCGTCGCGTTTTACCAAGGTCCCGGGCGCGTTGGCATTGGTGGCGGCAAGGGCGGCCAGGGCTCCAGATGCCACCGAAGTTGCACTCAGGCCAGCAACTTGGGCTACGTGGTTCGTGCCGAGCGTGCCGGTGACATCACCGCTGAGCGATCCGGTGTAAGTGGTTGTGCCCGACGGAGGTAAATTGGTCAACCCGGCCCCATCACCCGCAAATTTTCCGGCAAAAATATTGCCGCCGTTGGTGCTCAGCATCGGACCGGTGAAAGTGTTGGAACCGCTGAATGATTGGTTCGCGTTCAGCAGGGCCACATTGGCCGATAACCGGGCGTCCGGCAAACTGCCGCTGGCCAATTTGTCCGCGTTTAAATTGGTTAACCCCGCGCCAGAACCCACAAATGCCGCCGAAATGGTGCCCGCTGAGAATCCGCCATCAGTCCCGCGTTTGACCAACGTTTCCGGGAGGTTAGTGCGCGTTGCCGAGTTGGCCGCCGCCGCTCCGCTAGCCAACGCCGCTGCGCTTAATCCGCCAACGCGTGCCACTACTGTAGAGCTTTGGCTTCCAGTAACATCGCCCCCCAGTGTTCCCGTAAAATTGGTCACTTGGCGCGCGGTATCGGCGGTCACTGCGGATTGAGCGCGAAAGGCATAGCCTACGGCTGCCAGGCGAGCATCCGGCGTCAACGCGCGGAACTCATTTCCAGTATTTACCCACACTCGCAACCGCACATCCAGGTTGGTGAAGATCGAGGCAGGTATCTCCGCCATGTGCAGGATCGTGGTATCCCCTAAAAGCAGCGAGTAGAGACCCTGTGACACGGGCAGGGTTACGGCGCTGTTAGGAGGATTAGTGCTGGTGGTGGCGCCTTCATGTGACCAATAAGCCCCAGATCCGGAGCCATTCACTAACAGAAATTTAAACTGAGCCGTGCCTGTGTAATTGGTGCCGCTAACCACCAAACGGCCTTGATAATTGATGATCCCAGGCACATCCGCGAATAGCAAATTAGCCCCAGCCCACAACACCCCAACCCACAAACCACGTGAAATACCGGAATAATTAGCATTGTTCATACCGGCCCACACCCATTCCCCCAGGAGAATCCCTAACAAGATAATCCAGTTTTGAAGATGTAAACACATAACTTATCTCGATTTTACTCTAATGAGTCAAAGTAATTTTTAATTATTTTAAAATCTAGTCGCCTGATTCGTGTTTGCTAATGTTTGCACCAAAATCAGTCACATAAAAATTGAAACAGGACGTTCCATCTTCATGGTCGGACTGCTGATGAGGGATGGCGAGGTTTAACCAGGAGTAAGACATGACTCCGTTGTTATGATCCAAACAACATAATCCTAACTCAAACCATGGGCATGGCATCTCCAGACTAGGAGGCCGTCTTGAAGAAGCCTGCCTTATCCATTTGCAGCCGAGTAAGCACTCCCTAGTGTGAGTGGGGTGCCATCAATCCAGCCCAAAGGCCCTGCTCAAAAATCCTGACTGCCACAGGTAGCCGTGGATTGAGGGGGCTGTGTTTTTTCGTATTAGTGAAAAAACGGCTAGAATTAGGGCTCTGTACGCAGATATCCCAGGCTTGATATTCTTGGAAATAAAATATAAAAATCGCGCAGTGCCCCATCACTCTAAAAAACGGCACTTGATCGTGCATCACTAGGTGCGCGTTGCGCTCCAGAGCAACGGTTTTATTGCTGTTATGTTTTTGAATTATGAACAATAATATATATTGCAATAAAGTAAAATATGAATTATTATTGATACGTATTAAGAATTGGTTGCAAACAGGCTCTGCGGTTCGCCAGATGGTTTCGCTTTTCCTTTTAACTGTGCCGGCTGTCTGGCTTTTTCTGCTGCCATTATTACGGTATAACGAGTACAGCCTGGCAGGGGCTGAATCCCTGTTTTTGTTTAGCGTATCTTTAGGGGCTTGGCGTGATCTCGGGGTTTCTGTGCTTAGTATTTTGGTGGGAGTCAAATTGTGGAGGCACGGGGCTAGCGCGGAAAAATCCATCCGGACATTTTTTCTCGTGGTCATAGCGACTGCGCTGGCGCTGTTGGTTTTCTCGCTGCTAAATCCACAAGCATCGTGTTTTCACCAAGAGATTCGCATAACACAGGCCTGGTGCTGGCTGGAATCAATCATTTTATGCGCGGTTGTCCATGGTGGATTATTGCTCGCGAGGAGGCAAGAAAACGGCAAGGGTTACGCGGCGGAAAAAAAGCCGGCATACTTAACCTGGCCCGTTCAGGCTGGTCTGGCCGGGGTTATTATTCTAGGCACTTGCTTGGCTTTAGCGGCCCCGAAGATTCGGCCAAAAGATGTGTTTGAGGCCGCTTGGCGCGGGGATGCCGTGGCTTTGAGGGAATTTCTCAAGGTGGGGGCTGATGTAAATGAAGTGGATCGAGCTGGAAGTTCGCTTTTGCATTATGCGCATTCCAAGGAAGCCGCCGCCGCCTTGTTGGCGGAGCATTCCCGCAAAGAAGCGACTTATTTGCTGACACCGTTCGAACTAAAAGAGGTTGCCGGTTTGGTAGCGAAATTGCGGAATCCTCAAGACGAAGTCGCAGCTTACATGCGTGAAAAGTTGTTGCCCGAAATACGCAATGACATTGACCGGGTGCCTGACGGCAATCAGGTGCCATTGCCTTTAGTCACGGCGCTGGTCGATAATATAAACAATCTTTTACGGGGCAACTCGCTTTGGGATGCCTCGCGCTTTAAACGGGTCAATGTATCCGATGAATTGCGCTGGCTGTGCGCTCAATCCACAATTGGGATCGAACGCACCCGCTTGAATCGGCTCCTGCTTGAGACGGCTTTTCCGGCCGAGATTGTCCACTATCAAGTCGATTGGCGCAATCACATAGCGGAAACACCGCTGCATTGGGCCGCTCAAAATAATTGTCCGGGAGTGGCGGCTTTCCTTTTGGAACAAGGCGCCAATGTCAATGCTTTGAGCCAGCGGGAACATAAACCCAAATTGCCGGGTTGGACGCCGTTAGACTATGCGATTTGCGGGCAAACGATGCGTCCCAAGCAAAATTACGACGAAGTGATCCGCATGCTGATTTCACACGGGGGGCAAGCGGTGGTGATGCAACATCGCATGGCGGCCTTGGAGCAAACATTGATGGCTACTCCTGCGGTGGGGCAGGCTAATCTTAAGAGTGGCACTCCCTAAGGGACGTTTACTTAGCGTTTGCGCTGGGCGGTGGGCCTTTAAGCAGTTCGCCCAAGTTGTAATGGGTGAACCGGGTATGGCTGGCCACGTTTGCGGAGTCCGCGTTGGCCACCCAAAAGTCTAGCGAATCGGGCGCAAAGAGCACGCTATGGATGCAGGAGTTCATCGCTACGGGCCGTTTCATGAGTTCCAATCCCGCCGGGGCATCGATTTTTCCGTATTGGTCTTGTACACGCTCGACGAGTTTTTTATAGCGGTCACCCGCGGACATCAGCACCGCGTCTTCGATGGCGGTGGGAAGTTTTTCGTGCGCCTGGCCTGGCTCGATCGTTTCGAACTTGTCCGGGGTGGCGGCCACACCCGCGGCGCGATGCCCCTTGGCGTCGGACACTACGTAGTAGTATTCACAAGTGCGTGGTCCGCGTTTCAGGATGGCCAGGGCTTCGTCCAAGGTGTTCGCCTTCTCCATGACTTCCCGCAATAACTGAGCCATCGGTTTGCCGTCCCACTTGCCTTCGCCGCGCCCGCCCATCTCCCCAATGGCCACTTGCTGGGCGTTCATGGCGGTGACGGAGCCGACAAAGCCGGCGTAGCTCACATTGGCCCAAGCGTTGCCCACATCGGGCTGGATGATCATCACCACGGCGTTTTGTTCTAAACCCACGCCGCGCAAATAATCCAGGATGCGCCCGTGGTATAGTTTGCCATCGGCCGTTGCTTTGCCGAAGAGCGCGAACCCGCTGCAATGAAATAATTCGGGGAAAAAGTTGGCCAAGCGCACTTCCTCCGAATGCAGGCCGGCGGCCGCGGCAATCGAGTCCATTTCCGCCAGGTAACGCGGGTCCATGTAAGGCAGCAACCGTTTTTGCGCCGCCTCAATCTCGCCAAAGAACCATACGCCTTTCTCGAACGAACTGGCCACGCCCACGCCGTAGAGGATGCGGTTGACGACATGCCGGATTTCTTTGCGCAGTAGAATGCCTTGCTGGCGCCCCATTTCTTCGGGCGTGCCCGCCAGGAACAACACGCGCGTGCCATCGATCATTTCCAGCCGTCCATTGCCTTCGGAGGCTACCACGCGTCGTTCGCCCGTGGCAGAACCGAGCGTGGGAATTTTTTGCGTCGCCATGTCCCAGGCAATCGCCAAGAACTTCGACAAATGCGCCACCGCGGTTTTTTCCACATGATCCCCGGCGGCGGCCGGGATTTGCCATTTCTCTGCGGTCCAGGCAGGTGCCAGCTGCAACTCATGCAACGTCAGTTCAACCGGGGCTTGGGTGCCATCCTGCACCGCGAACCGGGCCGGTAAAAGATCGTTGGTGCGAACCCACAGAGTTAGCGTGCCTTTCGGGATTTTCAGGGCTTGAATCGCTTCCGGCTTCGGGCTGGCGCGCAGGACGTGGCAGCCAAGGCCATCGATGTTTTCCGCAGGCAGCATTTCAAGATTCATTAGCAGCGGCAGCAAGAGCAATTGCTCGCGCGGCAAGGGCAGCTTGAAGGGCGGGAGTTGGGTGGTGTCACGCAAATTGGGGTTCGACAAGAACAGCGGCTGGCCTGGTTCGCCAACGACGCCAAATTTTTTCTCCGGCACATAGGCCCAAAGATTCTGGCCCATGCGGCCTGCGCTAAACGGGCGTTTTTCAATTTGGCCAGAAAGGCGCACTCGGTCGGGCGCCTGAAAGGCAAACTCGAAAGTTTGCCCGGCAAAATCCTTGGGCAACACCCCCGCCTGCGTAATCTCAATCCGCGCCGATACAGTGCGTGGTTCGGCGCCCGAGGCGGGTTCAATGATGGCTGCCAAATTCTGGATGGCACCGGCAAAAAGCGCGGCCGCATTCGTGCCTTCCGCATGGATCGCCCATTGGGTGGCGGTCAGCAGCCAATATGCCGCCAGTCCGAAAGTGGAAAATCGTTTCATAATTTGCTTGCCCCAAGCTTCCCCCGAAACGGGGAAATTTCAAATCTTAATTGGAACACTCCAGGCCAACATTGAACGGGCGAAGAATCCGCTGATTTGGGGGGACTCTCACCCGAACGTGTTACTTTTAGAGGTTTTGGAGCGCAAAAAGACGGGTTTTTCACCTGTTTGGACGATTGTTGGGCCGTGGGGCGCAAGCTAAGGTTTGGAGCACACAACGTCTCGGCTTTGCGATGGCTGGTGGAATTGTATGATGCACAAACTGAAATTGCGGGGGAATGTATGGCGGCCTTTGGGCCTTTTTCCGGGAATAATGGTGGCTCTTCTCCTAAGTAGCGCCGTCCTATTGCTTGGGGCGCAAGCCAATTCCGCAAACCTCGATTTGATTGGCTATGTCGATTTGAGGATCGGTTCCCAAGGCACCCAGATGATTCCCGGGCCGGCTTGGCCATTTGGCATGGTGCAATTTAGCCCGGACACCACGCCAGACCCGCAAAACGAATTCAACGAAGGCTACCGTTACGAGCATGGCTATATTCGCGCTTTTAGCCTGACCCATTTTAGTGGGGCGGGAGCCCGGGCGCCGATGGATGTGCCGATGATGCCCACCGTGGGGCCACTCAGGAAATCCCCCGTGGGCCACGTGGCCGCCTATGCTTCGCGCTTTAGCCATGCCGAGGAAACCGCGAAACCGGGCGTCTATGCAGTGCGATTGCTGGACACGGATGTGCGAGTGGAATTGGGGTCCACCCCGCGCACTGGCTTTGCGAGATTGGAGTACCCGGCAACTGCCGAAGCGCAATATGTGTTTAATCCGAGTGGGAAGACATTCGGGCGGCCGGGTACGGATGCCCAAATTGAAATCGATTCGCCCCAGCGCTGTGTTTCGGGCTGGATCAAGACGGTGCCCATCAACGATAAAGCAAACAAATACACGATTTATTTCGCAGTCCAGTTTGATCGCGATTTTACCGGAACGGGCGTTTGGAAGGGGGCTGACAAAAGGCCTGGCGATACGAACATTCAAGGAGACGATTGCGCCGCGTACGTGACTTTCGACACTCGGACCAATCCGGTGGTTCAAGCCAAGGTTGGCGTTTCGTTTGTCAGCATCGCCAATGCGCGGGCGAATTTGCGGGCGGAAAATCCCGGATGGGATTTGGCTGCCGTGCGCCATTGCAGCGCTCAAAAATGGAATGAGGTCTTGAACCGATGCCAGGTGTCTCGCGGTGGCTCCGAGGCCGAACGCGAACTGTTCTACACCGCTTTGTATCGCAGTGTGCTGCATCCCAATTTGTTTAACGATTGCAACGGCCAATACATCGGTTTCGACGGAAAAATGCACACGGTAGCGGTGGGACATAATTTTTACGCGAACTTTTCGCTTTGGGATGTGTACCGCAGCCAGGCGGCTTTGTTAGGAATGTTTTTTCCGGAGGAATCCTCGGACATGGTTCGCTCGCTGATGCTGGACGCCGAGCAATCCCGGCACGGCGGCTTGCCCATTTGGTCGCACAACAACGATGACTCCGACATCATGAACGGCTATTCCGCCGATCCTTTCATCGCGAGCATCTATGCTTTTGGGGGCACGAATGTGAATTTGCAGGCGCTCAAGGAGCGCATGGTTTACACGGCGGTCAACAGCGTCAAATGCAATGGCAACGGCGGCTGGCGCGGGCTCTCCGCGTATAAGGATTTGGGTTACTGCCTGCACGGGGTGGAGGACGCTTGGACCGATGTCAGTTCCACTCTGGAATACTGCGTCGATGATTTTGCCATTGCCGAAATATGCCGCACTGCGGGTGATCGGGCCAATTATGAATACTTTCTCAATCGCGCGCAAAATTGGCGGAATTTGTTCAATCCCGACAACGGCGATGGGGGGTACATGCAATCCCGCAAGGCGGACGGCAGCTGGGTGATGCCATTTAATAAAGCGATAACCGAAGGATTCTCCGAGGGGAATTCGGCGCAGTACACCTGGCTGGTGAATCACAACGTGGCCGGGTTGGCGCAGAAAATGGGCGGGTCGACTGCAATGGCGAAACGGCTGGATGAGTTCTTTTCGAAAATTCTCACGGACGGCTGGAACATCGACAAACCGAATTTTTGGGCCGGGAATGAGCCGGACATGCAGGTGCCCTTCTTCTACAACTGGATTGGCCAGCCATGGAAAACCCAGGCCCGGGTGCGAGAATGCATGGCAGCCTCTTTTCAGGCCACGCCAAATGGTTTGCATGGGGATGACGATTTGGGCGCAATGTATTCCTGGTACGTCTGGTGCGCTTTGGGGCTGTATCCCGAAATTCCCGGGGCTGCCGGCTTTACTCTTTGTTCCCCGATGTTTGAGCGCGTCGTGATTCAATTGCCCACTGGAAAACAGTTCACTATTGAGGCTTCGCAGGCATCCGACAAAAACCGCTATATCCAGAATTGCCGTCTGAATGGGACTGCCTCCGAGGCCTTATGGCTGCCATTTGAAAAAGTCCGCAAAGGAGGGACCTTGGCGTTTCAGATGGGGCCGGAGCCAAACGTAAATTGGGGTGCAAAACCTAAGTGCATTCCTCCTTCCTATGACGGGACGGCTCCCAATCTTTTGGCGCGCAAAACGTCAAAACTAGATTCTGGCAAAGGTTGGTTCACGGTAGATTTGGGGAACGCACACAAATTGACCCGGTTTGTATATCGTTCGGGTTTGCCCCCAGGAAGCAGTCCGGTTTCGCTGAAAATCCAGGCGAGTCCCGATGGCATGGTTTGGAAGGATATTGACGAAGCGCCCGCGGATGGGCGGTTGGTCATCGATCGCAATTTTGCACCCTGTTTGGCGCGTCACGTCAAAGTCCTGTTAAGTGGCGGACAGCCTGAGTTGCGTCTGCGTGAAATTAAAAAACAGTTCGAGTTGTATGGCCAACCCGTGAGCAATCTCGCTTGCCAACGGCCCGTGTCCGCCAGCGGATTTGTAGCGGGCGAAGGCGCGAATCTTGCGGTCGACGGCCAGACGGCTGGCAATAGCAAATGGTGCTGCACTGCGGCGGGGGACAAATGGTTGCAGGTGGATTTGGGGCAAACCCGCGCGATTTGCCGCTGGGTGGTGAAGCATGCTGGCGCGGGCGGCGAATCGAAATCGGCCAACACCCGCGATTTCAGCCTTCAGAAGAGCTTGAATGGGCAACATTGGGAAGTGGTGGATACGGTGCGTGGCAATACCGAAGATATTACTGACCGCGCGTTTCCCGCCTTCCAAGCCCGTTGGGTTCGATTATTGATCAGCCAAGGCACGCAGACTTCGGAAAACACGGCCCGCATTTACGAATGGGAATTGCACTCCCAGCCCGCTACGCAGCCAGCGGCACCTTTGCCGCGTGCCTGCAATCACTAATCCTGGCTTAACTCAGATTGAATCCCGCAATACCACCATTCATCCAAATATTTTAAATTGTGAATTTTTGGTTACGCATTTTGTTGGCGGTTTTCATCCTGAGTTTGCCCCAGGTTTCGCTGGGTGCTGAACTGGCGTGCCAAGTCAAGGCCGAGGAGGGTAGCCAGATTCGATTGTTGTGGAACGCGGTGCCTGGCAAAAGTTATTCGATTTTAACCACCACCAATTTGGCGCAATCCTGGCAGTCTGCATTAACTGAATCCTCGGTTTTGACCGCCACCACCACGCAACTTTGGCAACGCTTTTCGGCGGAAGCGAGTGCCCGCTATTTTCGCATCCAAGAATTAGCTAGCACCAATAACTTCCGCGAAGGAGTCTCGCGAAATTCAGTGGGCCGGTTTGGGGGCAAAGCGGGCAATGATAACGCGAAAATAAATACACTTTTGACCTTTCTCGTTGATCCCTGGCGCTTGCCGGGGGTGTCGCTTTATTGGCCGCATTATGCCAGTTCCACAACCGCTCCCAAAGACGTGCCGGAGTACGGATATTACACCAATGCGTTCTTTTTCGGGCAGTTCGGGCCAGTCCTCAATGGCGCGGTGGCGGGGAGTTATTCGCGCATCGTCGAGGCCGGTTGGGAGCACATGGATCATGAGTTGAAAGCCAATGGGGCGGCCTACCAAGTCAACACCAGCCTGTTAACGCCCGGGGTGCAGTTCGTTTTTCCGACGCAAACCTTGGTGGGGCTGTTTTACAATTTGTCCGCGGCCCAACTGGGAACGGTGCGGGCGGTGGCCGTGCCCACAGCGGATGGCCTGAAATGTCATTCGGCAGATGCTAATGGTTACTTGTCGCTGAGCTTGGGCGAAAGCATGACCGAAGGCTGGCTTCTGGTGTGGTTCAATGGCGCGCGGAATTGGTCCTTCGACATGCCTTGTTTGATTTCGGTCCAGCATCGCCCCAGCCGTTTGGAATTAAAACCCCGCGGGTTAGAACTGCGGTTTGCGGCGGGAGCGGGGACCATCACGGTGCTGCCACTCTGGGGTATTGAGCGGCTTCCGTTAGCACAAACACAAAGTTGGGTCACCGACGGCCTGCCGGAGGATGTGATCACCCGGTCGCGTTTTTGGAACCAAGCTGTGAAAACTTGGCCAAAACGCTGCCAAGAATTTTACCAGGCGGGGAGCACTCATAGCACCGTGGATGTGCAATTGCGATACAGTTACGCCGTCGTGGCCGATGATTGGGCCACCGAGCCGCTTTATTTGGCTCCCATCCAGCCAGTGGTGGGATTAGCCTCGGAACGGGGGTATTCGGTAACGCACGCGGTGCCTCCGGAGTTTCTGCTGAACACGCTGCAAGGCCCGTATTCGGTGGTGACCAACGCGCATGAGGCGCGATACACCTTGCCCACATACGCTCATTTCGTCGGGCAAATTTATGATCCCTGGGCGGCTTCGCGTTGTGCGGATACGGAAACCTTTGTCCAAGCCAAAGCCGCGTTAGGCGATTTTTACGATAGTTTCCTGAGCGGCTGGAATCCAGCGAATAATCCTTCCGGCGCTGACCTGGGGCAAAAAATCTACCCCGCCATCCTTTCGTCACCGTATTTAGGCGAGAAAAGCCAGTTGTTGATTAAGCAAAAAACGGCGTTGGCGCTGGATGCGGTGATGCTAGCCAGCACCAGCTTCACCAATTATGTCGATGGCGTGAGCGGCAAAACCGTGCCGATCAATACCCATTCTTATCTGGCCTATGGGCGGGAGATTCAGGATGCCGACTGGTATCACGCCTACGCGCTTTATGCGAGTTGGGCCGCGGCTCAGTATTTCGGACGCTGGGATATCATTCGCAATCACTGGGACGTGGTGGCGAATAAATTGCTGCCCATTTTGGAATTTAGCAGCGATTGGAGCACTCAATGTTGGTGGGCCAATTCTCAGGGTATCGGCTTGGGGGCTGAAGATATCAATATGGGTTTCGGGGCCATGGTGGCCTTGGCGCGCATCTGCCAGCATGAGGGCGCGGCGGATCTATATGACGAGTGTCTCTACATGATGGCAAAAACCGCGCTCACGGATTTTGCCTCGCATTTTTCCCAAGCTTACGTTGATCGCCTAAAACCCTGGCGCAATAAGGATCGCTGCCTGGATTCCGATCCCGCCGCTCCGGGCGATGGCTGGAGCGAGCCTTTCGGTGTACAGTTCGCCCGGGGCGATCATAATCAAGGCCTCTGGCTCGATTTCATTGCCCCCTATAACCCATGCTGGCCGGAAGTAGCCTGGTTGTTTGCGGAAACGGGAATCAGTCAGCAGGCCACCAATGTCTACCATCAGATGTTACCGCAATATTATCCTGATTGTGTGACTAACCAGAGCAATGAAATGTGGGGCAATGTCAAAATCTTGCTGCCCATTTTAGGCTATCTGATGGAACGCGAGCCTCGGGCTTTGTTCGCGCAGATCCAGTCGTTTTATGCGCAGGCTCCCGAGAGTGCCAATTATACCCCGTGGGCTTATGCCGCGGTGCTGGGACCCACCCTGACCCATACCAGCACCAACGCCGCTCCTCCCGGGGTAACCTTTTTCCCCGACTACAACTTCACCGGAGTGCCGATTGAATTGAGGGTGGGCAATTATTCAGCGGTCGCACTCTCGGCGGCGGGCTTGAGTGCCAAGACACTATCATCCCTGCAAATACCCGCGGGGTATAGCGTGCTGCTTTGGGAAAATGGCGATTTTAGCGGGAAATCCTGGCCGGTGTTGGAGCCTACCGCTGATTTAAGCTCGTTGGGTTGTGATAACGCCGCCAGTTCCGCGCAAATTTTCGAAACCCAAGCCGCGGCCTTTTTCTATCCCAATGCATCGTATGGCGGTTTGGCGGCCGCCTTGCCTCCGGGAGACTACGTGCTCTCAGAATTAGAAACCTTGGGTATCAAAAACGATGCCTTGTCGTCGCTTAAAGTGATGCCCGGCCACACGGTCACCTTATATGCCGATGACCACTTTGGCGGCACCGCCTGGAGCTTTAGCGGTGATACTCCGCGCCTAAATTCCGGCGCGGACAACGCCGCCTCATCTCTAAAGATTCACTAACCGCCCGGATCAAGCCGGGCCTGCCGGGAAGCAACCCGGTTTGCTGATCAAACCACATAATAAAATACAAACTATGAATAAAAGCAGACGAACTAACCGCTGGTGGTGCGCTGTGCTAGGCCTGGTGGGAATTGGCCTGGGCCAAACCGCGCAAGCCGATCTGGCGGGCTTTGCCAATTTTCAACTTAATGCCAACGACAATCTGGCTGCCGCTGGTTTTCCGATGGTCACGGATGATAGCACCCTGACATTCATGGACGGTGTGTCTAGCGCATCGGCCAGCGCCTGGGCGATGGAGCCTCAATCGTATGCGGACGGCTTTGAAGTGCGTTTTACGTATGCGGGTGGTTTTTCCAGTTATAACCAAAAAGGCATTGCCGATGGTTTCACCTTCGCGCTGCAAAACAGTGACAGCGGATTGGAAGCGCGGGGCAACGATGGCGGTTCGTTGGGGTTTGAAGGGCAGGGGAGTTTCACCGTGAACCACGCCGCGGCCATTGCCTGCCAGATCGCCGGTGGCAGCCATATTGGTTACGCCTACAATTACGGTTATGCGGCGGACCGCCAGGATGCCGCCGCCGCCGGGGTGCGCCTGGATTTTAGCAATCAGAACCAGGGGCAAAACAACGAGCCGGTCAATTTTACAATTACCTACAAGCCGTTGAGTGATCCCAAGGCTTTGCAGGTGGTGGCCGTCCAAGGGGTGAATACTTTCACTCATACGTACGTGCTGCCCGATACGCTGCCGAATATCATTGGCGCTGGTTCCACCTTGCCGGCCGGCATGGCTTACGTGGGTTTTACCGCTGGCGCTGGCGGTGACAATTCCAGCCAGGTGATCAGCGGATTTTCGTACACTCAATTGACCCCGCCCGCGGTGCCGGTGGTGGCGGAACCCTTCGATGCCAACGCCAACGGATTCCGGGTTCGCATCGCGGCTTCGGCGGGCACTACCGTGGATACAAGCACCCTAGCCCTAACCCTCGACGGCCAAACGGTCACGCCGACGGCTGTGGTCGACAAGGGCGATGGGGTCTTGTTGGTTAGCTATCAAAACCCAAATCTGATGCTGGCTTCTGGCTCTACCCATGAGGGAACGATCGAATTTGCCGGTTCTGGATTCAGCGGCCCGGTGAAAGTGACGAATTCTTTCACTATTCCCGCCTACTCGCTGATTCCGGCGGCCTTTCAAGTTTCGGGAAATGTGAACCAAGCGGTGTCCGGCTTCGTGGGACGCGTGCATGCGCTTCCCGTGCCACGTTATCCGAAACCGGGCGATTTGACCGGCGTGGAGCGCCAATTGGCGGATGGTTTCCTGGACCCCGCCACTGGCCAGCCCTACGAGAATCAAATCAGCCCGGAAGATTTTACCAGCGATCAAATTAATTGGTCGCTCTATGCGGGTGAAGGCCAGGAAAAAGGCCATTTCACGAGCGCCAACGCCGCGCCGCAAAATATCGCGGACACGCAGATTCCTGGTTTGGATGATCCCGCCAATCAAAGTTATTCGACTCAAGTGGCGGCGGAGATTTTGACGATCCTGGATTTGCCCGCCGGCAGCTACCAATTGGGTGTGTCATCGGCTAATGCCTATAAACTAAGCATGGGATCCGAGCCTCGCGATATCTTTAATGTCCAGGTTTTGGCAACCAGCGAAACGGCGATTCAAGAAGGCGGAGCCACAATCACTGTGACCAATGCCGGTTTCTATCCGGTGCGTCTGGCTTGGGCCGGCACGACGGCTGATTCCCAGTTGGAATTCTACTTAACCGATTTCGCCACGGGCAGCCGGATTCTGATCAATGACCAGGCTAACAGTTCCGCGTTGAAAGCCTATCGCGATGCCGCCGCTTTGGCCCAGCCCTATGTGCGTTGGGTAACTCCCAGCGCCGGTCAAGAGGCCCGTCCCGATGCGCCCATTATCGTGAAGCTCGAAGACGGCGCGACGGTTCAAGTTGCCAATGCCAGCCTGCAACTCAATGGCGAGGGAACGGCGACGGTAAAGAAAACAGGTCACGAAACCACGCTGACGCTGGAGCATGGGCCTTTGGCGGCGAATTCCACCCCGCTGGTGACGCTCGTTTACCAAACCTCTGATGGCAATCGCCACACCAATACTTGGCAGTATACGGCAAGCTCTTATCAAGTGTTGCCCTCGCGCTTGGCGAGTGGGCTGGATTCGGGCACGGCGAGTGAGCCGGGCTTCAAGCTCAAAGCACAAGTGTTAAGCGCCAATGTGCTGATGTCCACCTATGGACTGAACGATGGCGCGCTACAAAACAACGATCTGGATATTTGGCGCACGGTGGCGCAAGGCTTGTGGGATCCCAGCCTTAATGTCGCGGATTTATCGCAATTCACCGACAATGGCTGTTACCTTTTGCCGGAGGTTATCAATTTTGCCTTAGGTGGCCAGGAAGGTTTCTTCGGTAACGAATCGCTCTTTCCGTTCTTGCCCAGCTTGGAGCAATCGACCGATGATTGCCTGCTCCAGGCGGTGACTTATGTGCGGTTTCCTGCCGCTGGTTTTTACGAGATGGGCGTGAATAGCGATGACGGCTTTGAGCTGCGTTTAAGCGAGAACTTTGGCGGTTCGAGCCTGTTGACCGTAACCGCCCCGGCGGCGGTGGCGCGCTCATTTGGCGCCGTTCCCGCCCGGGGATATGCCGACTCCTCCGTCGCGCCGGCAGTGTCAGCGCGGGTGATCAAAGCGGAGCCGTTGGACTTGGCGGGCGGCGACACCAACCAGTTGCTCAATGCCAGCGCGTTTAAGGGAAATATCGTCCTGCTCGAACGCGGAGCAGCGGGCAACCTAGTCGTGGAATTAGCCCAGCAACTCGGAGCCGTGGGGGTCATTGAAATATGCGCGGAGGGCCAATGGCCAACCCCCCAAAATCCAGCGGTGACCATCCCGGCAGTCCGGTTGTGGACCGTCGACGGCCAGGCATTGGAGGCGCAATGCACCACGGGCGTGGATAGCCCGGTGTTCGCCACTGTGGGTGGGGCTGACCAATCCATGGTCGTGAGCAGTTACAATGGCGGGCGCGGCTCGCAAGAACCCAGCGTGTTCGGTCTCTGGGTGGCGCAACCGGGGGTGTATCCGATGCGCCTGCTGTACCAAAACGGCGGTGGCGGCGCGAGTGTCGAATGGTGGTCACGCGACGCCAATGGCGTGCGCCATCTCATCAATGATCGTGCCGATGCGCAAGCGCTCCTCGCGTATCGCTCGCGCACCGCGCCCGTGGCGCCCGTGCAGCTTCAAGTGCGGTTGGACAAAACCTCGGTGGTGCTTTCGTGGACTGGCAACGGCGAACTGCAGGTTTCGTCCACGGTCAATGGCACTTATTCGAAAGCCGCGAATCAGGCCAACCCGCAAACCATTTCCCAATTATCGGGACAAGCGTTTTTCCGGGTAAAGCAAAACTAAGTCTCTGCGGTTGATTGGTTGCGAGGCTGGGGGATGGTTTCCTTCAGCCTCGTATTTGTATTCTTATGGAGAGTTTTGAATTGATACAGGGGGCGGAATTGCAGGTGTCGCAAGTTTGGAGATCAAGGTTGCCTTGGCTGCGGTAATTCAACAAATTAATGGCATGTCGATCAACTTGGAACAGTGGAGGAAGGGGCTATGCCCGCTAATTCTGTTCCTTGTCCTGATGCTGTTTGGCTGGGAGGTTGTGGCCGCCAGCCCGCCGGATACGCAGCGCCCGGAAGCCGCCAGCGCTTACGAAATCTGGCACGCCGACGAGGATTGGCAGCAACACCACATCAGCGCTCTGGTTCAAACCCGCGATGGCTATCTTTGGCTGGGAACTTATTTCGGTTTGCTGCGTTTTGACGGCGCTCAATGCCGGGTGTTCGATGGGGCCAATAGCCCCGGCTTGGCCAACGCTTTAATCACCAGCCTCTATGAAGATCGGCGGGGCGTCTTGTGGATTGGCCACAAAACGGGTGATGTTACGCGGTATCGGGAGGGGCGGTTTGAAAAAGTGGCTCTAGACCCTTCCTGGCCCCAGGGCGTAGTGGAAACGATTTTTGAAGACGCTCAGGGGCAAGTATGGATGCTTTCCGGCAATCGCAGTCTGTGCCGCTTGGAGGAACCCTTATGCCTGGCGGTGCCGGGCAATGCGTCCACCACGCGTCAGGTCTCCCTCGCCTGCACCACCGAGGGTGAAGTATGGCTGATTTTCGATGGCCGGCTGGCCCGCCTCAAGCAATCCAAAATCGAGGAGATGACGTTGCCCGGCGAGCCTGGCCACGCCACTTATGATCGCGTGGGCGCCGGTCGAAACGGCGGGGTGTGGATTTGGGGGCAGAATCGATTGCGTAAATGGCACAATAACCATTGGGCCGAAGAAATGCGCCTGGCGCCAGGTGGCATGCCGTCCGCTAATGTAATGTTGGAAACCTCCTCCGGCACCATTTTATCCGGCACGTTTAAGGAGGGGCTGTACCTGCTGCGCACCAACGCTCCGCCATTGCACTTTGGCCACGCTGATGGACTCTCGCACGACGGCGTGCGCGCGCTGCTCGAGGATCGCGAGGGCAATTTGTGGATTGGCACTCACGCGGGACTGGACCGGTTGCGCCGCCGCTTGGTTCAGATGTTGCGCGCCCCGGACCAATGGCAAGGCTGCGTGGTATTGTCCTTCATCGTGCAATCGGATCATAGCGTTTGGGTGGGCACGGAAGGCGCCGGGCTTTACCATTATGATGGGGCGGCATGGTCGCGGAACGATTTGTCGAATCCCTTCGTTTGGTCGGTATTTCAAAGCCGGTCTGGCCAGCTCTATGCCGGCACTTGGGGCGGCGGGTTGCTGAGGCGGCAGGGCAACGAATTTCTTTCGCCGGACGAGTTGCGGGGCATCAAAGAGCCGGTGGCGGCCCTTTACGAAGGACAGGGAGGGGAGTTATGGATCGGCACGGGTGCGGGGTTGCAGCGATATGAGAATGGCAAAATCACCTGGTCCGCGGGCACGGGGCAATTAACTCAGCCGGATGTGCGGGCGATCACTGAAAGCGCCGATGGCTCGGTGTGGTTTGGCATGGCGGGCGGAGGCTTAGGTTTGTGTCGGACGGGACAGGTAAAGCAATTCACAAAGGTGGACGGGTTGGGCAGCGATTTTATTGTGGCTCTGCACGCCGATACGGATGGGGCATTGTGGCTGGGAAGTTTGGACAACGGTTTAATTCGATATAAGCAAGGCAAGTTTGCCACCCTGAATACCAGCCTGGGTTTGCCGAATAAAAATGTGAGCCACATCGTGGATGACTTGCGCGGCAATTTATGGCTGGGCTTGCAGCAAGGCGGGATTGCCTGCGCCCGCAAATCGGATTTGAATCGTTGTGCCGATGGCCTCATCCCCGCGGTGCATTGCCTCAACTACGGCCGTTCTGAAGGGTTGATGCCCGCCGGTTGCTCGGGTGGCTTTCAACCCGGCGCTTGCCGGGCTCCGGATGGCAAGCTGTGGTTTCCCACCGCCAAAGGCCTGGCCATTATTGACCCTACCCAAGTTCCAACCAATACGGTCGCCCCGCCCGTGTTAATCGAGGAGTTATTGGTGGATGGGCAGCCGGTATCATTGCCTAAGCATTCCGCTGAGGTGCGGATTCCTCCCGGCCGGCATCGGTTCGAATTTCGCTATGCCGGTTTGAGTTTTATCGAACCGGATCAGGTCCGCTTCAAATGGCGGCTTAGAGGCCTGGAAATGGGTTGGCGCGATGCGGGAAATCGGCGCGCGCAGGAATTCAACGGCTTGGAGCCTGGAGATTACACGTTTGAAGTGATGGCCTGCAATAGCGCCGGAGTTTGGAATCCCACGGCCGCCACCTTGGCCTTAACCGTGCTGCCGCACTATTGGCAAACCGTGTGGTTCAAGGCTTTGGCCGGCTTGGCCGTGCTGGGCGCGGCTGGCGCTGCGGCACGCCAGGTGACCAAACGCAAATTGCAGAAAAAACTGGCAGTTTTGCGGCTCCAACACGCGCTGGACCGGGAACGCAGCCGCATTGCCCAGGACATGCACGATGATATCGGTTCCCGGCTGACGGAAATCTTGCTCGTGGGTGACCAGGCCCAAAAAAATCCGCAAGCCGCCAGCGCGCTGGTCGAGCGCATGGCCAATGTGACGCGGGAAGTGATTGAGCATTTGGATGAGTTGGTGTGGGCCGTCAATCCACGGAATGATTCTTTGGATAAAGTGGCGGGTTACCTTTACGACTATGCCCAGAATATTTTGGATACCGCATCCATCCGCGCCCGGTTTGAAATTCCCACGCGGTTGTCGGACCGCACCCTGACTTCCGAAATGCGCCATAACCTCTTTATGATCGTGCGGGAAGCCCTGCACAATCTCATCAAACATGCCGCTTGCACGGAGGCACGCATCGAATTCCGCGAAGGAGCAGGGGACTTTAGTATCATTATTGCCGATAACGGATGCGGTTTTTCCTTGGCCACAAATAAGAGCTCCGGGGATGGACTTGCTAATATGCGCGAACGAATGGCCAACCTGGGTGGGCGTTGCGAACTAGAGAGCGCTCCCGGCCAAGGCACCCGGGTAAGCCTCCAAATTCCCTTGCCCTCTCACTCCAATCCTAAGTCTTAACGAAACGTATCATGCTGATTAAAGTTGCTATTGTGGAAGATGACGCGCGGGTGCGCGAAGGCTTGGCCATTCTGATTGATGGCACCCCGTCATTCCGTTGCGCTGGCTCGTTTGAAAGCGCCGAGCGCGCGTTGGCCGAATTGCCCGCAAACTGGCCGGACGTGGTGCTCATGGATATCAATTTGCCCAAAATGTCCGGCATCGATTGCGTCAGCCGTCTCAAAGCCGCCCGGCCCGAGTTGCAAATCATCATGCTGACGGTTTACAACGATGCCGACCAAATTTTTAGTTCATTGCAGCGCGGCGCCAGCGGTTATCTGCTCAAGAAAACTCCGCCCGCCAAGATCTTGCAAGCCATTGAAGAGGTCTGTGCCGGTGGCGCCCCTATGTCGAGTGCGATCGCCCGCCGCGTAATTCAACATTTTCAGGAAATCCCCCCTGTGCCTGATATTCAAGGGCTCACCGAACGGGAAAAAGGCATCCTGGACCACCTAGTCAAAGGCCTGCAAAACAAAGAAATCGCGGATTTATTAGGCGTGAGCCTGGAAACCGTCCGCAGCCACTTGCGAAAGATCTACGACAAGCTACAAGTCCATTCACGTTCCGGCGCAGTGGCTAAATATTTGGGGCGTTCCGCTTGAAAACAACCAACCCAGCGTCCAAGCGAGAATAGCTCAAGCCTTTGGTTTGATTAACCCAACTGACGACGGAATGTGGTCATATGAGGGCAACCGAATTAGCAGAGTTTACACGCTGGCAAGGTTAGTCGCTTTTCCAAATACAATCACCCGACAAAAGAATAGGAAATGGCGCGTTGTTTAATCAGCTTGCCCAGGCGTAGTTCGGAGCGGGGCACTGGTGATCTTTGGGGTCCGGCTTCGTTTTGCTACGCCTTGGCAGTCTTCGTTCTTCGCTCCGCTCGGAACGAATTATCCCATCAAAAGTGCCGTTTGGCAAAAGCCCGGCCAGAGTGCGACTTCAAGTATTGTTCGAAGGCAGCTGCTTTTTCTCGCTCACGAAATGCTACTGCGACTTTTAGGACCCAGGGGCGGAATTTCGAGGTGTGGGGGACTTCTCCATGGTTGTGTTTTAAGAGCCTGGATTTCAAATCATCAGTCAGACCGACGTAGTGGTGATCGCCGGTTTGCTCGGATTCCAACAGATATACATATTGGAACGACATGGCTTGCCCAGGCGTAGTTCGGAGCGGGACTCTGGCGGACTTTGCGGCCCGGCTTCGCGCTGCTACGCCGGGGCAGTCTTCGTTCTTCGCTCC
>MTLE01000858.1_pt1 | contig 46299 bp, 38 predicted proteins | sample 1982461 | NCBI WGS metagenome assembly MTLE01 (sample SAMN05712605, study PRJNA340218) | biofilm metagenome | isolation source: sample SPL anode biofilm adapted to -200 mV | place: USA | collected 2012-02-03
AGGTCTTTGGCTCCCTTGGCGAAACCGGCTACTTCACCGAGACTACGCCTTACGATCCGCGCAGCCCGTACTCGGCCAGCAAGGCGTCGAGCGACCACCTCGTGATGGCATATCATCATACCTACAGCCTGCCTGTTACGCTGTCAAACTGCTCGAACAACTATGGTCCGTATCAGTTTCCGGAGAAGCTGATTCCGCTGATGATCCTGAACATGCTGGAGGGCAAACCTCTGCCGGTGTATGGCGACGGCCGGAACATCCGCGACTGGGTCTATGTGGAAGACCACAACGCCGCGGTCTGGACCATCATGCGGAACGGCCGAATCGGTCAGACCTACAATATCGGCGGCGAGAACGAGTGGGAGAACATCAAGCTGCTTTCGGTGCTGATAGAGAAGGTAGCCGAGGCGACCGGCAAACCTGCCGCCGACTACCAGAAGCTGATCCATTACGTAACCGACAGGCCGGGGCATGACAGGCGCTACGCCATCGATTGCTCCAAGCTGAAGGACGAACTGGGCTGGAAGCAGCGTCATGACTTTGCCTCGGGGCTGGAAGAGACGGTGCGCTGGAACCTTGCCAATACCGCGTGGATCGACCACATCCGCTCGGGCGAGTACACGCAGTGGGTACGGAAGAACTATGAGCGGCGGTAAGACCGGCGGCTTACCGGCTCTCTCTATCAAATTCGAGCCGATGGGAAGCAGATGCGCATAACCAGGAAGACCAAACAGTTCGCGATTTTCATCATCGACCTCGTTCTGCTGTACGCGGCAATCTGGGTGTCTCTGGCATTGCGCGTAACCGCTGTCCCCAATCCGACGCGTGTCTGGGCACACCTGGTGGCGTTTTCGCCGGTGATGCCTATCTGGATACTCGTCTTCTATACGATGAGGCTGTACGCGCTCGAGACACCCTTTGATGATGTAAATTTTCTGGGCCGACTGGCTGCCGCGGTCGGCATCGCGACCCTGCTGACTGCGCTGTACTTCTATCTGGTTCCCGCTACCATGATAGCACCAAAGACAGTTCTGTTCTTCCATGCGGTGGCCGTATTTGCCCTGATGCTGGGGTGGCGCTATCTGCTTGGCAAGGTGCTTCGAAGTTCGCTCTACAAGAAGACCACCGTCTTTATCGGTCTCAACCAGGAGGTCGAGGCCCTGATTCGGGAGCTTCGGGCCAAACCATTTCTTGGATATGATGTTGTCTTTGCGTACGATGAACGAGCGCTGGCCGCACCGTGCGATGTTCCACTCATCAAGGATTCCGATATTCTGGGTCAGGCACTCCTCGGGAGTGGCGTCGATCTCGTCGTGATTGCCGACGAGAAACGCCTGTCGGAACCCGCCCTGGCATTCCTGTTCGGGCTCCTGAAGCATGAAGTACGGTATGAGCCGCTCTCCGCGTTCTACGAGAATGTCTTTCGCCGGGTACCGATCGGCGCCATCAATGAGACCTGGTTTCTTGACAATATCTATCCCCAGGAGAAGCGGGCCTACGAGATCATCAAGCGAGGCCTGGATCTTGCCATCTCGTTCCTGATTCTTCTACCATCGCTGCCATTCTGGCCGCTCATTGCCCTGGGCATCAAGGCGAGTTCACCAGGTCCCGTGTTCTTCAAGCAGACAAGGCTCGGCCGTGGGGGAAAACCATTCACCATACTGAAGTTCAGGACCATGCGTGTCGATGGCAATGATTTTGCCCCGACCGGAGAGCGGGATCCACGGGTCGTCGGCTTCGGCACGGTACTCAGGAAGACCAGACTGGACGAGTTGCCGCAATTCATCAACATCATCAAGGGCGAGATGAGCTTCGTGGGGCCGCGGCCGGAACGTCCGGAACTGGCGGCGGAGCTCGAGAAGGCCGTGCCGTTCTACAAGCAACGCCTGCTGGCCAAGCCCGGCCTGTCCGGATGGGACCAGGTTTCCGGGGAGTATCACTCCCCATCGGTCGAGGATACCTACAAGAAACTGCAGTATGACCTCTACTACATCAAGAACATGTCGCCGAGTCTCGACGCGTCGATATTTTTCAAGACCATCATGACGGTGGTCGGCCGCATCGGCAGGTAGTCGATGCCTTCACATCACACCCATCAGATTGAATATCAGGAGTTTATGCGATGAGCAAGATTGCGGTAGCTGGCACCGGGTATGTGGGCCTTGTGAGCGGAGCGTGCCTTGCCGATTTCGGCAACAGGGTCATCTGCGTTGACACGAACCTGGAGAAGATCGAGGCACTGCGCAGCGGCAAGATACCCATTTTCGAACCAGGGCTTGATGATGTGGTGGCGCGGAATGTGGCGGCCGGCAGATTATCTTTTGCCACCGAACTCGCGTCTGCCGTCAAAGAGAGCGAGGTTGTTTTCGTCGCCGTCGGTACGCCGCCGGCCGACGATGGCAGCGCCGATCTGCAGTATGTGGAGGCGGTCGCTAGGGAGATCGGTCGGGCCATGGACGGCTACAAGGTCGTGGTCGACAAGAGCACCGTGCCTGTCGGCACCGCGCGCAAGGTTCGGGACTGGATAGCCGAAGAGCTGAAGAATCGCGGCGTCTCCATCGAGTTCGACGTGGTGTCCAATCCGGAGTTCCTGCGGGAGGGCTCGGCGGTGCAGGATTTCACCCACCCCGACCGCGTCGTGATCGGAGCGGAGTCCGTCCGCGCCCGCGAGCTGATGAAAGAAGTTTATCGCGCCCTCTACCTGAACGAAACGCCCTACATCGAAACGGGACTCGAGACGGCGGAGATGATCAAGTACGCCTCCAATGCCTTCTTGGCAGTCAAGATAACCTTCATCAACCAGGTGGCCAACCTCTGCGAGAAGGTCGGCGCCGATGTACAGGATGTAGCCAAGGCGATGGGCCGTGACGGACGCATCGGTTCCAAGTTCCTGCACGCGGGTCCTGGCTATGGCGGATCCTGCTTTCCGAAGGATACCCACGCCATGGCGATGATCGGCCGTGATTATGGCGAACCTCTGTCCCTCATCGAAACGACGATAGCGGCCAACGACAGCCAGAAGACCCGCATGGTCAACAAGATCGAGGCGGGCATGGGCGGCTCAGGCTCACTCAAGGGAAAGACCATCGCGGTGCTGGGCCTTGCCTTCAAACCGAACACCGACGACATGCGCGAGGCGCCCGCTATAGCGATATGCGAGGGCCTGGCTGCCCGTGGAGCTACGATCAGGGCCTGGGACCCCGAGGCGATGCAGGAAGCCGCCTGGCGTCTGGCCGGCATCAAGGGCTCGCTGGCCTTTGCCAAGGACGAATATGATGCGCTCGCCGGTACCGATGCCCTGGTCCTGGTAACCGAGTGGAACCAGCTGCGGACTCTGGACCTCGAGCGCGTGAAGTCGTTGATGCAGGCGTACAACTTCTTTGACCTGCGGAATGTCTACAAGCGGGCCGAGGTTGAAGGCATGGGCTTCAGGTATTTCGGGGTGGGGCGGTAGCTCGTGATCAACCAGGCGATTATCCTGGCTGCTGGCATGGGCAAGCGGCTGGGCAAGTATACGCAGGACGGCACCAAATGCATGGTTCGCGTAAATCGATGGTCCCTTATCGAGCGGAGCCTGTCCGCGCTCGAGGCGGCGGGGATACGACGCGTAGTGCTGGTTGTCGGCTACCGGGCTGAACGCCTGCGCTCGTTCCTTGAGGGCAAGTTTGCCGGACTCGAGCTGGTCTATGTAACCAACGATATCTATGACAAGACGAACAACATATACTCGCTCTGGCTCGCGCGTTCGTTCTTGGCGGCGGAGGATACACTGCTCCTGGAGAGCGACCTTGTCTTTGAACCCGAGCTGCTGACAGAGCTCGTCGCCGATCCGGAACCAAACCTTGCCATGGTTTCCAAGTTCGAGGCCTGGATGGATGGAACGGTTACCCTGGTCGACGAGCAACGAGATATCGTCGCTGTGGTGGACAAGCGCGACTTCAAGTGGCGCAGCGTCGAGGACTACTACAAGACCGTGAACATCTACAAGTTCTCCGCGGAGTTCTCTCGCAAGTACTACCTGCCATTCCTTGACGCGTATCTGGCAGCGTTTGGCGACAATGTCTACTATGAGCAGGTGCTCAAGGTGCTCGCGTTTCTGGACAACGTGCGGCTCAAGGCGCATCCGGTCAGCGGCCGGCGCTGGTATGAGATCGACGATCCCCATGATCTGGCCGTCGCCGAGACCATATTTGCCCCTCCAGCAGAGCGTCTTGCGATGATGCAGTCTCGCTACGGCGGCTACTGGCGCTTTCCGGGCATGCTGGACTACTGCTACCTCGTCAACCCGTACTTTCCCCCGCCGCGGATGCTCGATGAAATCAAGTCCAGTCTTGCGGATCTCGTAACGCAATATCCATCGGGAGCCCGTGTCCAGAGCGTGCTGGCCGGCAAGGTGTTAGGCGTGGATCCCGACCACATCGCCGTGGGCAACGGCGCCGCCGAGCTCATCGACTCATTGGCACGGCTCTGGCCGGGAACCATGGCCATACCAACGCCTTCGTTCAACGAGTATCCCGCCCGGTTCGGATCTGGTCGCACACGGCTCATTCCGAGCGGAGACCGATTCGCGTATACCGCCAGGGAGCTGGTGGCGGCCATGGCCGACGCGGATATTCTGGTGCTCGTCAATCCAGACAATCCCAGCGGTCACTTCATGGCGGAGGCCGAGACCAAGGACGTGGTGGAGCGCCTCCTGGCACAGGGAAAGCGCGTCATTGTCGACGAGTCCTTCGCGGATTTCGCGGAGCCGCACTTGAGATTCAGCCTCTTCGATGATTCCTACCTCAGTTCAAGGCCGGGGCTGGCGGTCATCAAGAGCATATCGAAAAGCTACGGCGTGCCTGGTTTCAGGCTTGGCGTGATAGCCAGCGGTGACCCGGAGCTTGTCGAACGGATCCGCAAGGATGTTCCCGTCTGGAACATCAACTCCATGGGAGAATTCTTCCTGCAGATCGTGGACAAGTACAAGGCCGACTACCGCGAATCCTGCGATCTTCTGGCGTCAGAACGGGAGCGGTTCGCCGCCAGGCTTGGCGGCACTGGCATGATGGAAATCTATCCGTCACAAGCCAACTACCTGTTGTGTCGCCTCGTCGACGGCACCGGCTCCAAGGCGCTGGCGGAGAGACTTCTCTCGGAGCATGGCATATTGATCAAGGACCTCGTTGGCAAGCCTGGTTTTCCTGCGGGGCAGTTCATACGACTTGCGGTCAGGGGACGCGTCGACAACGAGCGTCTGCTGGGCGCGCTTCGAGGCGATGGGTCTTGAGCGCACGCGGCCCGGTCGGGGAGTCAACAATCCATGCATGAGGCAATTCGGGTCACCGGTCTCTATGCCATTTTCGCGACTTGCTGGATAGTGTTCTCTGACAGAATTGTTGAATTCTTCTCGGTCAGCATTGTTCAGATGGGGCTGTTCTCTTCCCTCAAGGGTCTGGCCTTTGTGGTTGCCACCAGCATTCTGTTGTATTCCTTGGTACGAAGAGAGATCAACGATAAGAATGTCATAATCGCGGAGCTCGGAAAGGAAGCCCAGATCAGGAGCCAGCTGATACATGAACTGCACCATAGAATCAAGAACAATCTGCAGACCGTATTGGGGCTGCTGAATCTTGGATCAAGCGGCAGCAAGAGCGTAGAAGAATTCAAGAATGCCATAACCAGCAAACTGATGGCGATGTCGGCGATCTTCAACATTGTCTACAATTTTCATGACATGAAGCATATCAGTCTGGCACGGGTGCTCGACGAATATCAGCACATGCGGCACACGCAGTTGGCGCGTATAGACATCGATCCGGGCATCAGCTATAACGTCGAGACCATTACATCCTGCCTGCTCATCATAGATGCCATCAGCGAGGGGCTCTCCCTCAATCAAAATGCCGCCACGTTTGCGCTGATAGTCAAGGAAAGAGGAAGACTCAATCTTCATCTTGAGGGATATTCCGTCGAGCCTGACCTTGCCTTTCTAAGGGGTGATGATTTCATACAGGAAATGCTCGATTCGATCGAGGGTCATCTGAGCATCAGCCACGAAGGAATCGAAATTGCCTTTAGCGAGATACCGCAATCAGAAGCCATGCCGGCAACCGCATAGCCGCGATCCAGCAAGGTAGTATCCTGCCAGGATTCGGCTATGGATCCTACTAGGTTTCGGGTATGAAACCTACTATGTTCTGGCAAGAATACTAGTAGCTTCTTGGTATGCATCATACTAGCTTTCGGGTACGAATCATAACAGGTTTCTGATGGCGGGGGCGCCCGCCCGGAAAGGACGGACGCCTGTCTCATTCTTGAATAATTATACTATGGATACCGGCGTAGCCAGGCGTGACTCCTTGATGTCCTTGTCATTGGGAGCCGTGCGAATGATAAGGCTGTACTGGCCCGGCGGTAGGTCCTGAGGGATCTGCGCTATCACGGTGCCAGGATTGATGGTCGCATAGACGGCAGAACGGTGTTCCTCGCCATTCTTGAACCAGACGCCCAGTTCGGCATTGGTCTTGTCGAATTTGAGGTGGTTGCCCTCTATGCGGAAGAAGTCACCGCGGGTGGCCACCAATGCTTCTTCCGTCTGAATAGAGGTGGCCGAGAAGACGATGGGTGTGGTCTTGTCCTGGTACAGCTCGCGCTGGATTCTGGCATCCCGAGCTATGTCGATCTCTTCGGCTCGATTGGCTCGGAAGTGCAGGCGAAGGTCGTGGTTTGACCCTTCCTGCCCATAGACAAAGGGCTCGTCCAGGCGATCGAAGGTGCCGGAAGCTGAGAGGTAGAACGAGCCAAAGGGCAACTTGACGACATACCCCTCGGCAACCGCCTTGTGCAGTTCCTCCGACAGGAGCTCGAAGGCTCCTGCCAGATCTGGTTTGGTAATGGTGGTGCGACCGGAGGCCATCCGGTTTATGAGGCCATCAAAGCCAATGGTTTCCTTGTACGCGGTATGTACCACGTACGGCTTGTTCACGGCCGGCAGATAATTCTGTACCGCAGAGACTCGTAACATCTGCGTGCCCTCGAAGCGAGGAACAGCGATACGCTTTTGTGCTTGCAGCGATTTGTTGAACTGTGTATCGAGCATCCCACGCTTGTGTTGTAGCGATAGGCGCCGGAAAATCTGGCGTTTTCTTGGCCCTTTGCCAGGGTCTGTGCCTTACATCGATCTCTCGAGGGATCCGTACCCTATATATCGACTGTAAGGAAATATTTATTAATGGAAAAGAACAACTCGATTGCCACGCACGACCAGGCATGACCGCACGGTCTCTGCATAAAGGAGTACTAGAGATGGCTGCAAATACAAAGCCGACCCGAGACGAATGGGATCTACTAATAGAGCCCAACAACAGATATTTCCATCTCAATTTGCGGGAAATATTTCATTACCGTGATCTTATCGGACTCCTGGCCAAGCGGGACCTGGCCAGTGTCTACAAACAGACGATTCTTGGCCCCCTGTGGTTTCTGGTGCAGCCACTCCTGACCACGGTAATGTACATGTTTGTATTCGGCAACATCGCGAATTTGGGAACCGATGGCATTCCACAGCCCCTGTTCTATTTTTCCGGCACCATGCTGTGGACGTTCTTTTCTACCAACCTCCTGAAATCCTCAGAGACCTTTGCCTCGAACGCGGGGCTCTTTGGCAAAATATATTTTCCGCGGTTTACGGTGCCGATCGCGTATGTCCTGACGGGGCTGGTAACGCTCGGTGTTCAATTTCTGCTCCTGGTGGTCTTCTATGTGTACTACTATCTAACCGGGATCTCGGTTACGCCGACGTGGGGGCTGCTTATGGCTCCGCTGCTCATTGTGCAATTGGGCATGCTCGGGGTCGGCATCGGCCTTATCATTTCTTCGGTTACCACCAAATATCGGGACCTGAAGCAGCTGGTCGGCTTTGGAATGCAGTTATGGATGTATGCCACTCCCATCATCTATCCATCATCGAAGATACCGGAAAAATGGCGTTTTCTCTTGGTCATCAATCCCGTGGCTCCAATCATAGATGCCTTCAGGAAGTCACTCTTGGGTATTGGTCTGGTAGATTATTCATCGGTCTTGATCAGTATGGTCATAACCATCGTGGTGCTCTTCTTCGGCATCGTGATCTTTAACCATAATGAGCGCACGTTTATCGACGTGATATAAGGAAAGCCAGTATATGAGTCTAGCAATCAGAGCGGAGCATGTCTTTAAGGAATACCGCTTGGGCCTTATCAACAATGGCCGTCTGTACCGTGACATGCAGAGCTGGTTCGCGCACCTTCGCGGCAAGGATGACCCGTGGACCAAAGTGGGGCAAGAATCGACCTTCGGGCGCAGAGACAAATTCTGGGCGTTAAAGGATGTGAGCTTTGATGTCAAAGCGGGCGACCGAATCGGCATCATGGGGCGCAATGGCGCTGGCAAGAGTACCCTTCTGAAAATCCTGTCTAGAATCACGGCCCCCACAAAAGGCACGATCAAGATCAAGGGTAGAATCGTCAGTCTGCTTGAGGTTGGAACGGGCTTTCATCCGGAATTGACAGGCCGTGAGAATGTGTATTTAAATGGTGCAATTCTGGGGATGCGGAAGTCGGAGATTACTCGAAAATTCGACGAGATTGTTGCCTTCAGCGAGATAGAAGACTTTATAGACACGCCGGTAAAACGGTATTCCAGCGGCATGTATGTGCGCCTGGCCTTCGCGGTAGCGGCGCATCTGGAAGCCGAAATCCTGGTAGCCGACGAGGTACTGGCGGTAGGCGACGCCCGCTTTCAGGAAAAGTGTATGGGCAAGATGCAGGACGTGTCTGAGCAGCAGGGTAGGACCATCGTGTTCGTGAGCCATAACAGTAATGCCGTTCTAAACCTATGTAATACCGGTCTTCTGCTTGAGCATGGAAGAATCATTGATATGGAAAGTGACATCAACGCCGTAGTCTGTAAATATTCGGAATTGCTAAAACATTGAAGGTCAGTGTTGCACAAGGCAAAAGATGTGATAGAATATATAAGAGGATGAAGGAGGGATATTTGACGGTATTTAACTGTCAGAGTATACGAAATTCATCGAAGATAAAATCTCTTCATAGCTCAGCATCTGCGTATGTCCATTCTCTAATAACCAGAAGGGACAGTCTTTCCAGTGACAAATTAAGAATATTTTTTCTAAACACATGTCTTCCTGATTTGAGTGTGTTCAACGATTTTGATCGTCTGTGGCAAGATATAGGTGGAAATAGTGGAAATGGATATATCGCATGGTCGGTTGCAAAGCAGTTGGGAATTGATATATTTAATGTGGATTCAATTAGTAATATATTTGAAGCTACTACTGCGGAATTATCGAGCGCAACTGAAGCCATAGGTCAAAAATGTGACGCGGTATTTCTATTTCTTCAAGACGCGATGCGCGCTGATAATATTATCGAGAACTATACCGAATTGATTTCTTTTATTGATGGAATTGCAAAACCTTTGATTGTATTTTCGCTTGGTTCAAATTCTTTCGATTCAATCAAGCCTAATCAAATTGTTGATAAACTTGATAAAAGTTGTCGGCTATTTGTTGAAGCTGTCCTAATGAAGGCGCTTTCAGCAGCTGTTCGCGGCCATACTACTGCGGAAGTAATCGAACGTCTCGGGTTCAGGAATTATTCTGTTGTGGGATGCCCGACTTGGTATGAGGGCGGTGCAAGCAGAAAGTTGTTGCCGCGGCATTGGGATGACGCGAAAGGCATAGCTGCAACTGGCCTGTTTTCTAGCCGAAATCAGGAAGATATCTATTACTTCTTGCAGTCTGAGAAAAGAATTGTCAGGTCGCTATATGACAGGCACATCTGGGAAAGCGATGAAGATATGGACCTCAACCTCGATTATCCACACTATTCAGAATGTATACACAAATCGGCGGAAAAGGGAAGGATATTCTTCTTTGTGGATCCAGACATTTGGAAGAGACAGATTGCCGCCGTAGCGAATATTGCAATTGGAACACGAGTTCACGGGTCGATAATCGCCATCAACGCAGGTATTCCGGCCGTCTGCACAAATGGTGATAGTCGAGCTCGTGAAATGTGTGATCTGTTCAAAATACCATTATTGCCGGGCAAGAACTTCTATGATATGGATGTGCGAGGGATATTTGATAAGTATCCGTATCAGAAAATTAACCGAGAATATGTCGGACTATATAGATACTATACGAATTGGCTGTCTTCGACCCTGTCAAAGTGCTATCAGAACATATAGCAATTTGATTGCAATGGGTACTTCTGTTACTCCGCTTTAGATCTTGCTTGGAGCAATGAAATGGCGAATCCTATGAAGGTTAGAGCTATAGTTGATACGGTGACTAGTTTTGGGTCAAGTGTTTATCGAGTCATACTTAGGATCCAGGGCTCTCTTCCTAGGATGAAACCAGGACAATTCCTGCACCTCGCTCTCGATGAGTATGAGCCTTACGGAGGTTTCTGGCCGGAATCAAGAATCTTTTCCATAGCATCTGCTTATCAGGATACTCTGCTAGAGTTTGTATATAGCGTCAAGGGACGATTTACGAAACGGATGGAAAAATGTCTTGTACCGGGATTTGAGTTATGGATCAAGTTGCCCTATGGTGAATTCATTATCGAATCGGCTGCAAAGCCAGGACAGTCTGTGATTCTCGTGGCCGGTGGGACAGGAATTTCTCCTTTTCTTTCCTATCTAGCGAACCTGTTAGAAGACCGCAAGAAGCGGCGGACGGTCCGTCTTTATTATGGTATTCGAAAAAACGTCTTGCTTATGGGCCGCGCATTGATCGAACGTTGTGTTGATGCATCTCTTGTTGACGCGAAAATCTACATTGAAGATGAAGATCCTGATAATATGCTCTCTCCATCTATTAAAATGGAACGCGGTCGACTTGACATTGCGAATATCAAGGATGAGTGTGAGGGTCTAGAGTCAGCGATGTATTTCATCTCCGGACCGCCGATGATGATTAAGAGCTTTAGGGATAGACTACTCTTGGCGGGGGTTCCGCTCAATAGTATTAAGACAGATGATTGGGAGTAAGAATATGGCTAGAAACGAAAATGATATCCGAGTTGAAATCGCTAGTCTGGTGAAAGAATTCTTTGAAGTTAAATTTCCAGCAAAACCTTTCGAGATTGATAAGGACCTAGTCCGATACGCGGGGCGGGTTTTCGATGAAAAGGAGATGGTGAGTCTAGTTGATTCAGCTCTTGATTTCTGGCTAACAAGCGGAAGATTTACTCAGGAGTTCGAACAGCTTTTCTGCAGCTTTGTTGGAGCAGAATATGCTTTTCTTGTCAATTCTGGTTCTTCGGCAAACCTTCTGGCCCTTGCGTCTCTTATGTCACCTCTGTTGGGTGAACGAGCATTGAAGCGGGGTGATGAGGTTATTACTGTTGCAGCAGGATTTCCGACGACATTGAATCCCATCGTACAAAATGGGATGATTCCAGTATTTGTTGATGTGGATATAGGGACCTACAATATAAATCCTGACAAACTTAAAAGTGCTATTGGTCCCAAGACAAGAGCCATTTTCCTGGCGCATACGCTGGGGAATCCCTATGATCTAGGTGTAGTAATGGACCTCGTGGCCAAATACAATCTGTGGCTGATTGAGGACTGTTGCGATGCCCTTGGCTCGACTTATGAAGGACGGATGGTTGGCTCCTTTGGGCATATTGCGACCTGTTCATTCTACCCAGCACACCATATTACCATGGGAGAAGGGGGATGTGTTTTCACCAGCGACGACACGCTTGCTCGGGCAGCGCGATCAATCCGCGATTGGGGGCGCGACTGCTATTGCGCTGGAGGTGAGAACAATACGTGTGGAAAACGTTTTTCGGCGCAATATGGTACATTGCCAAAGGGTTACGACCACAAGTATGTTTATAGCCATATAGGTTACAACCTGAAGGTTACTGATATGCAGGCTGCAATAGGCGTTGAACAGATGAAGAAACTACCAAAATTCATTCACCGAAGAAAAGAGAATTTTCGATATTGGTTAGACGGATTCTCCAAGCGGGCCGAGAATTTTATCCTGCCTGAAGCAACTGAAGGATCCGATCCTTCATGGTTTGCCTTCCCTGTTACTGTAAAGTCTAATGCTGAATTCAACAGGACGGAATTAACTGATTATCTCAACAACCACCATGTTGAGACGCGTAACCTCTTCGGCGGTAACCTCTTGCGACAACCAGCGTACCAGAAAATCGAGCATCGAGTGGCTCCGGGTGGGCTCCAGTATACAGATCAGATTATGAACGATACATTCTTCCTGGGTACTTACCCTGGTTTGTCGAAGGACCAAATCGATTACACATTTAAAATGATTGATGAATTCCTGATATCGAGAGGGATAACGCCATGAAAGTAGTAATCCTTGCCGGTGGTTTTGGTACGCGTATCTCTGAGGAATCCGACATAAAACCCAAGCCAATGGTGGAAATAGGTGGCAAACCCATTCTCTGGCATATTATGAAGATCTATTCAAAATTTGGTTTCAATGAATTTGTCATTTGCTGTGGTTATAAACAGTATGTTATAAAGGAATACTTTGCGAATTATTTTCTGCATATGACAGATGTCACCTTCGATATGTCAAAGAATTCCATGCAGGTGCATCACGGCTTTGCCGAGCCATGGAAGGTAACGCTTGTTGATACCGGCCTCAATACGATGACTGGCGGCCGCATAAAGCGCATCCAGGAATTTACTGATAACGAACCTTTCCTTCTCACTTATGGCGACGGCGTCGGTGATATAGACATAAGCGAGCTTCTCTCTTTTCACAAGAAAAATGGCAAGCTCACTACCTTGACGGCTGTTCAGCCGCATGGCCGGTTCGGAGCTATAGACGTTGACAACGGCGATCGGATCACGTCGTTTACCGAGAAACCGCGAGGAGATGGCGCATGGATCAATGCAGGGTTTTTCGTCTGCGAGCCTGGCGTATTTGACTATATCTTTGAGGGTGACGCTACTGTATGGGAGCGTGGTCCACTTGAGCACCTCGCCAAGGATGGCCAGCTCATGGCTTATCGACATAATAAATTCTGGCGGCCCATGGATACCTTGCGTGACAAGAACGAGCTTGAAGCACTGTGGAATAGCGGGAAGGCCCCATGGAAGGTATGGTAATGATAGATCGCTCGTTCTGGAAAGGTAAACGTGTCTTTGTCACCGGGCACACTGGCTTCAAAGGTTCGTGGCTCTCGCAGTGGCTCATCGACATGGGCGCCAATGTCAAGGGGTACTCCCTTAAGCCACCGACCGACCCTAGCCTGTTTGATGTCCTTGACCTTGACTCTATGATGGAGAGTCAGATTGGCGATATACGGGAACGTGACGCTCTCAGCACTTCTCTAAAAGAGTTTCAAGCCGATATTGTATTCCATCTAGCCGCCCAGCCTCTGGTACGCGAGTCCTATCAGCTTCCCGTTGAAACTTTTGAGACCAACGTGATTGGTACCATCAATTTGCTCGAGGCAGTGCGGAACTGCAATACGGTTCGGGCGGTCGTGGCAATCACGACGGATAAGTGTTACGAGAACAAGGAATGGATCTGGGGCTACCGCGAGTGCGAGGCCATGGGAGGCTACGATCCTTATTCCGCCAGCAAGGGTTGCGCCGAACTTGCCATTGCTTCATATCGGAGATCTTTTTTCAATCCGGCCGAGTATGGTAAGCAGCATAGGGTAGCTGTAGCCTCTGCCAGGGCGGGCAATGTTATTGGAGGCGGAGATTGGGCCAAGGATAGGCTTATCCCTGATATTCTTGCCGCCGTCATGGAGCCCAGGCCCGTCGTAATCCGCAGCCCCACGGCGATCAGACCCTGGCAGCATGTGATGGAGCCTCTCGGCGGATATCTCCTTTTGGCCGAGCATTTGTACAATGAAGGAGCTTCCTTCGCGGATGCCTGGAATTTTGGTCCTGGCGACGAAGATGCCAAGCCTGTCGAGTGGATAGTCAAAAAAATGTGCGAGCTGTGGAAAGCCAATAAAGGTTATGTCATTGACTCAAATCCTCAACCGCACGAGGCTCGGTATCTCAAACTTGACTGTTCAAAGGCGAGGCAGGTACTTGGGTGGACGCCATCATGGAATCTGGAGACAGCCTTGCGCAGGATAGTGGAATGGGCAGAACGATATCGCGGCAACGAAGATATGAGAAAAGTAACCATTAGCCAGATTCACGAGTACGAGGCTTCCGCCTCGGTTAGAAAGTAGCTCGTTGCCGTTCTATAAGGATGGTCGTTGGTGAAAAAGCGAATACTACTGACTGGCGGGTCCGGTTTTATTGGTAAAAACCTTGTCGAGTCCAACATGGCTTCCCGTTACGACCTATTTGCCCCTAGCCACGTTGAACTTGATCTCATGGATGAGGACGCCGTGCGCAGCTACATCTCTGGTAAACGCATAGACATCATCATACACGCTGCCGCAAAACCAGGGCATAGGAACGCTAAAGATCCGACGAATATTTTTTACACAAACACGAGGATGTTTTTCAATCTGGCACGTAATAGTAATGCTATTGATAAGATGATAGTTATTGGGTCGGGTGCTATTTATGATAACCGCTTTTATAGAGCAAAGATGCTGGAAACCTATTTTGACGAGCACGTGCCAATAGACGAACATGGTCTTAGCAAGTACGTTATTGAAAAATATATTGAAAGAACTAATAATATATATGACCTTAGAATATTTGGAATTTATGGAAGGTATGAAGATTATTCAATTCGATTTATTTCAAATATGATATGTAAAGCACTATTTGATTTGCCATTGACTATTAACCAAGATCGTTCTTTTGACTATCTTTGGGTAGACGATCTTGTTCCGATTTTGTACCACGTTATTGATTCTGGGTTACCTTGGCCATCAATGAATATAACGCCAGGGGAAAGCATGCTCCTTTCAGCAATTGCGCAATGTGTTCTTGAGAGAGTTGGAAAGGATCTTCCAATAGTTATAAAGAATTCCGGAATTGGCAGCGAATATAGTGGAAATAATGAAAGGCTCAATAATATAATTCCAAATTTTAATTTTACGCAGATCGAAGTTGGGATAGATAAGCTTGTTTACTATTATAAAACTATTAAAGACAGTATTGAAATTGAAAACCTTAGGATTGACAGATGAATACTACTCCAGTTGTTTTAATTACTGGTTCTTCTAGAGGTATTGGAAAGGCGATCTCTGAGAAATATACGGCTGAGGGGTGGGACGTTATCTCACCAACAAGAGATGATATGGATTTAGCTAAGGCAGAATCCATCATTGAATATTTTAATAGATTAGACAGACCAATAAATTCTGTAATCAACAATGCAGGCATTAATCCAATTAATCCTATAGTTGATCTAAATGTTGACGAAATTATTGAGACGATCGATGTTAACTTGCTCGCCCCGCTCTTAATCTTGAAATATTCATACCGATTGCTACTTAAGGCAACGGATATAAGAAGAGTTGTAAATATTAGTTCTATATGGGCTAGCGTAAGTAAGCCTGGGCGAAGTGTTTATGGAATGACAAAGATAGCTTTGCTAGGTTTAACAAGGACAGCGGCGGTTGAGTGGGCTCACGATAATATTCTAGTTAATTCAGTAGCTCCTGGCTATACTAATACAGAATTGACAAAAACGAATAATACTGCTGAGGCAATCGCTGAAATTTGTACGAAAATACCATTAAATCGCATGGCAGAGCCGAATGAGATCGCAGAGACTGTGTTTTTTTTAGGCTCAGGCAGAAATACATATATAACTGGACAAACAGTACTCGTTGACGGAGGCTTTACGTGTATTTAACATCACTTACGATTCAATCAAGGCTTTCTAATTATAATGTAAATTATATCGAAATTAAGAATATTTTAGAGACTCTTGATCCTGAAAAGGATGTCTATATTATCGATGCGAAAGTGTATTCTTTATATTATGAAATCCTTTTTAAGTACAATAATAGTGATAGAGTATATTTAATTGATGCTTTTGAAGATAACAAGACAATTTCCTGTGCAATTGAGCTAATTGAAAAAATCATTGAAAAGGGAATTTCTAAAGCTACTCGAATCGTTTCATTTGGTGGTGGAATAATCCAAGATTTATCTGGTTTTATTGCTTCGATTTTATATAGAGGTTTGCCTTGGTTGTATTTTCCTACAACGCTACTGTCTCAAACAGACTCTTGTATAGGGGCGAAAACTTCTATTAATCACAGCCGGTATAAAAATTTGCTTGGGACATTTTATAATCCCATAGATATTTTCATCTCACCTTCCTTCGTTGAAACTCTTGGTTTTGATGATTACCTAAGCGGGGTTGGTGAGTTGGTTAAACTCAGTTTGATTGGTGGGGAAGAGATAACTAAAAATTTAATGAATAAAATATCCGACTTGTTGTCGCTAGATAGAGATACAATAAATAGCCTGGTGTATGCTGCACTTTGTGTGAAGAAGACATATATTGAAAAAGATGAATTTGATAAGGGTGTAAGAAATATATTAAATTATGGTCACTGCATTGGCCATGCAATTGAAAGCACAACTAATTACTCAATACCGCATGGACAAGCTGTATCTATTGGTATGATATTAGCTAATCGATTATCAGTAAAAAAGAATGAATTAAACTACGACTTCTCTAATGAATTAGAGTGCAATGTCTTAATGCCAATCATCTCTGATAGGCATAGGAAGACAAATCTATTAGCAAATGGCATTATTGAAGCTATGCGGCTAGATAAAAAGCGCGTCGGTAATAGCCTCGTTGTGGTATATATGAAAAATAATTGGGAAATGTATAAGAATACTAATGTATCTGAAGAAGAGATAGTATCAATCATTGATAGATGGAATGTTGAGCAAGGTGAGTGAGTAAAAATGATCAAGGTAAGTGACTACATAGCCAAAAAGCTTTATTCCTTCGGTATCCACCATGTGTTTATGGTCACCGGAGGCGGAGCCATGCATCTCAATGACGCGTTTGCTCACGATTCACCATTCAAGGTTGTATTCAACCACCATGAGCAAGCATGTGCCATTGCTGCAGAGGGACTATATCGCGCGACTGGACAGATTGCAGTAGTCAATGTGACTACGGGTCCTGGCGGCCTCAATACGCTCACGGGCCTCTTAGGTCAGTGGACCGACAGCATACCTGCCGTTTATGTATCAGGGCAGGTGAAGTATGAGACGACCCTGATGAGTTGTAGGGAACTGAGCCTCAGACAGTTGGGCGACCAGGAGGTGGACATCATCCCTATAGTGTCACCTCTTACCAAGTATGCCGTCAGTATCGTGGACCCGAGGCAGATTCGAAAAGAGCTGGAGAAGGCTTGGCATATCGCCATGTCGGGTAGGAAGGGGCCGGTATGGCTCGACATACCCATGAACGTTCAAGGAGCCATGGTAGACGAGGATTCACTGGAGCCATATCGCGTAGGGACAGAAGCGCAAACGATGCCTGACGCCAGTTTCCTTGTTGACTTGATCATGAAGTCAAAAAAGCCTGTCATCGTGGCAGGTCATGGATTGCGCCTGGCTGGTGCCATTGATCATTTGTACAGCATCCTCGAGCGGATGCCGATTCCGGTTGTTTCGACGTTCAACGGATTCGATCTCATGCCAACCGACCATCCGTGTTATTGTGGGCGTATTGGGACTATTGGTACGAGAGGCGGCAATCTTACCCTTCAGAATGCTGATCTCGTCATACTGCTCGGCACCAGGAACAACATCAGGCAGGTTAGCTACAACTGGGAGAATTTTGCCAAGGAAGCCGTAACGGTAGCCGTGGACATCGATCCTGCTGAGCTGAGTAAACTGACTTTCAAGCCTGGGTTTTCAATCTGCGCCGATCTGGTTTCCTTCATGCCTGCTTTTGAGCGCAGCCTGGATGGGTACAAGGTTCCTGAATTTTCGTCATGGCTTTTATGGGCTCGGTTGCGTACAAAGAAGTATCCCACCGTGCTTCCCAGCCATTACGCTGAGAAAGAGTATATTAATCCATATCCCTTTATGAAGGCTTTTACCGACGGGCTTGGTGACGATGCGGTTGTGGCAGCCGGCAACGGTACCGCCTGTGTAGTCTTGTTCCAGGCGGGCGTCGTCAGAAAAGGGCAGCGGATGTTCTGGAATTCAGGCTGTGCCTCCATGGGGTACGACCTTCCTGCAGCGATCGGTGCTGCGGTTGGCACTGGCCAAACAGTCTGGTGCTTGGCTGGCGACGGTAGTTTTCAGATGAATCTCCAGGAACTGGCTACGGTCAGCCATAATAAATTGCCAGTCAAGATCGTGTACCTGAATAATGGAGGGTATGCATCAATTCGGCAAACACAAGTTAACTTTTTTGGCGCTCAGTATGGCTGTGGAACCGCGAATGGGCTTGGTTTTCCTAACATGCAGGCGCTAGCAGCCGCATATGGCTTGTCATATTATTCAAGCAGCAGCGTCGTTGCGCTTCCTGACGATGTGGCAAAGGTGGCCAAGGCTGAAGGTCCTTTGCTCTGGGAGGTGTTCTTGAAGCTCGACTATAGCTTTGAGCCAAAGCTATCGTCCAAGCGCCTGCCGGACGGCATGATGGTTTCTCCGTCACTTGAAGACATGTACCCTTTTCTCTCTGAAGAAGAGATGAAATCGAACAGATATGAAAACGAGGAGAATGTATGAAAGCTGTTCGTATTCTTGATTGTACCCTGCGCGATGGCGGCTACGTCAATGACTGGAATTTCGGCATTGGCAGCATCAAGAGTATCATTAGCCGATTGGCTAAGGCTGACATGGACATAATAGAGGTCGGCTTTATTGATGAGCGTAATCCTTATAACCCCGATAGATCCATTTATCCCGATACAGACTCGATTAAACCGGCCTTGGAGAGTCTGGATGTTCACAATTCAATGATCGTGGCAATGATAGATTTTGGAACATGCGCTCTGGATAAGATAGCACTTCGGAAGGATTCGTGTCTTGATGGCATTCGTGTCATATTCAAAAAACAGGATCAGGATGCTGCCATTGAGTATATGCGTGCGATAAAGGAGAAAGGGTACAAGCTGTTCGTCAATCCGGTATCAGTGACAGGATACTCTAAAGACGATGCTCTTGCCTTGATCAAGAAGATCAACGCACTTGATCCATATACCGTCACTATCGTTGATACCTATGGTCTCATGCATGGCGGCGATGCGTTTGAGTATTACAAGTTATACGATGCGAACCTGAATGCCGGCATAGCCATTGCCTACCATGCGCATAACAACTTTCAGCTCGGTTATGCCAACTGTATCTACCTTCTTGACAGGAAAACAGATCGGCCGCTGGTCTTGGATACCTCACTCTATGGCATGGGTAAGAGTGCTGGCAATACGGCTACAGAACTTCTGACAATGTACATGAATGAGCGGCATGGCGCGGCCTATGACATGAATCAGATCCTCGAAGCCATAGATGTTGATATAATGAAGGAATACGCCAAACAGCGTTGGGGTTATACATTCCAGTACTATATTGCTGCCTTGAATGACTGCCATCCGGAATATGTGAAGTATTTGGTAAACAAGAAGACGCTGGCTATCAAAACAGTCAACGAGATACTAAAGCAGATACCCGAGACAACCAAATTATCATTTAAGAAGGATCTGATTGAACGACTGTACGATGACTATCAGGACAAATTCTTCAACGATGATGCGAGCTACAAGACACTAGCTCAAGAGCTTTCAGGAAGGCCAATCCTCCTCCTCGGCCCAGGTAGCAGTCTCTTGACCGAAGCGGCCGCATTGAAAGCCTTCATTGATGGACGCAAGCCACTTATTTTTTCAATCAACTTTGTACATGATCAGTTTCCAATCGACTATGTTTTCATGGGCAATTCCAAGCGCTACAGTCAATTCTTCCACAAGATATACGGAGAGATACAGCGTTGTAAGGTTATCTGCACTTCGAATATTTCCGAATCAAGCAAGCATATCGATTACAAGTTTAATTATGGCTCACTTGCTTTGGATATCGAGTCAGTGCGTGACAATCCACTGCTCATGCTTTTGCAGATTCTTATCAAGTGCAAGTGCTCTGAAATCTATATCGCCGGGTTCGATGGTTTTACCAAGGACAATAGTATAAATTATTTTAGAGAATATATTCCATATCTCTATTGCGATGATGATCTGATGAAGAGGAACGATGCTATCTCACTGTACTTAAAAAAAATAAGGAGTGAAATAAATTTGAAGTCGCTGACAAAGACACTATATTTTAATGACTAAAGAAACTATCAAGAACTGATATAGCTAAATGCTATTCCATGAGCTCGCAATATATTGATCAATTCATATTATATACTTATTATGTGCCTTCATTTATGAGATTTATATTTAATTGACCCAAAAAGGACAAAATCATATGATAATACTATATGTCCCTGCTTATGTTCCATCTAGTAATGGAATTCGTATATGGTATACGCTTGCAAAAATATGTCACGACGAAAATATTCCTGTGAAGGTTGTGTGTTTTGAAAAGAGACGCACGGATCACATAGTTCCCGATAGGATTATACGTAGTTTGGAGATACAATATCTTGAAGAGGGTTCCATCACAGTAGGTGATGATGATGTTGTATTCTATCCCGAGACTGTTAAGGGGAATCCCCTTAATGCTAGATGTTGTGTTAGATATCTATTAAATAATCCAATTGTTCTTACTGGGCATGGTGTCTGCTATGGCAAAAGAGATTATATAGTAACATATTCGAGTCTAATTGCTCCTTGGTTTTCCATGTATGAATGCTTTATCTTGAATGATGATATCTCGGAAATCTCAAAAATACGAGAAAGTGCAAAGAGAGATATATTGACATTTTATTTCGGCAAGATCAGAGTGGGTGGGTCAAATAATAGGTTTAATAAGGTATTAGAAATAATAAATCATAATATGGATATTGAGGTAATTACCCGTAGTATTCCAATGTCGCGAGAAACTGCATTAAAATCAATCGCACAATCAAGGCTACTTATAAGTTTCGATCCGCTTTCAAATATCAATTACGAGGCCACACTTCTCGGGACCCCGGTGATTCTTATGGACGATTCATATGAAGCAAAGAATTTCAATATGGGCGATTATGGCTTGTATCTAATTGATGAGATTGACAAGGTAATTGCTAGCGGAGATGATCGAGCTTGGGTTGATTATTGCACAAAAATTGATAATCAAGGTAAAAATGTAAGAGATCTAATTGAAGTCATAGAATTGCACTTTATAAAACTTGACAATTCATGGCGATATCGCGCATTTATTCGTTTGAACAACTTGCTTCGAAGAATATATGATCGAATTATCGCCACTGCAAGACACGGGCTATCGAAATATATAAATATTAATTCTTATGAAGATTTACCGCCTTATATATATGGATGTTTAAGAGATATGAAGGTTAATAAGAGCGATTGGTCCGTGACCAAGCAGAAGGGAGCTTATTTCAAAAAGAGAGCGTACAGAATTTTCAAAGATATGAAATTTATATATAGATTGGCGTATCCTGTTCGTAAAGCATACAAATATTTCAGAACTAGAGATGAAAGGCAATGAATTCAAGAGTACCATTATAGAGATTGGAGGAAACTTGCCACAACCTTTTCTTAGCATAGTCATTCCCACATATAATAGATGTAAAGCACTCCTTGAAACAATTCAAAGTATAATTACACAACAAGGATTTGATGATTCTGTAGAAATATTGATTTCAGATAATTGCTCGGTTGATGGGACTCAAGAAGCTTTAGAAAAATTCGCAATAAAGGAGCTGCATTATATTAGAAGAGAAGAGAATATAGGCGCTGACAATAATTTTCTTCGAGGAATTGAAGACGCCAGAGGAGTATATATAAAGCTTCATAATGACAATAAGCCTTTTATGCACGGTTCGCTTATGTCAATACTCTGCGAACTTAAAAATAATGCCCCCGCGATACTACTGACTCCAAATAAGGCACGGTACTTATCTGATTATAAAGTTGCGCGATCGATTGATGAGTTTGTTGAGATGATCTCATATAACTGCACGTGGCTGGGGGCAATATGCTTCCTAAAGAGCGCTTGGCTTTCGATTGACGATAAGGAAGAGGGCAAAGGAACCTTTCTCATCCAGACCTATTTTTTGTTTCGTATCATGGAGAAGTTTCCGTATGCAATATTGGATAACAGTAAATATTATTTGGAAATACCTCCTTCCGTGCCGAAAGGAGGATATAACCTCTTCTTGGTATTTGGAAAGAATTATCTCGATATACTTAGACTGGAATTGGATAATGGGGAAATGAGTTACGAATGTTTCAATATTGAGAAGAACCGAATGTTGTTACGGTACATTCTGCCGATGCGTATAAGGATCGAAAGCAATCCCGAACAGTTCATAACTGATTTAAGCGATCGTAACAAGCATTTGAAGAATTATTATTCGATATTCGACAGATCGATATTCCAATTGCTATATTTTTTGAAAAGAATTAGACTCTTTTTCAAAATGAGATATTTCTGAAATTAGGATTTGGTAGGCTTTGAAAGTAGCGTGCTCTTATGTTGTTCGGCTGTTGACCAATTCTCGCTCTTCTTCTGGGCAATATGCAGCGTAATATTCAATTTGCGGAGCTTGTCAGGAAACTCACTGGGATTCTTGCCTTTAGTCCGTTTCTCGTTGCTATAGAATCGCAACGGCATAGTGTGCCCAGCATTGCACCGCCTCCAATAACAGTCAAGATAGTTTTCGCCACTAGGAGGGCGGAAACATATGAGGTATTCGATTGGATTCAGGGCGTCAATAGTCAGGAAGACACTGGATGGAAGCGGACGGAGTGTGTATTAGATAGCCTAGGAAACAGGCATCAATTCCAATACTATCGCCAACTGGTTATCACAGCACAAAGCTGGTAAACTGAGTCTGGATGGCTGTTATGCGGTAACCCCGGAACAACGCAATCCCGGAGAAAAGCTTGCATTGCTTCTTGAGGGCAAATCATTGTCCGAAGAGGAGCGCGGCGAATGGACCCCGTGAGTCGACATTTCGGGAAGCCCGGGAAAAAAATCGACTCCGCTGGCGACAAGGCAGAATCATAATCTACAAAGGCATTGTGGTGAGGACGTTCTATCGTCCGGTGCAAGTAGCTTCCTGATTGTATTTATACAATTCGTGGTGAAAACTATTTTGACGTATTCCGACCTCGATTCATGATCAGGTTACATCTATCTTGACCGAGAGGGGGGTAAAGATGAAAGACGAAAACATGACTAATAAGAGCATAGCGCTCGCCATCCCTACCTACAACAACATCACCACCCTCCCGGAAATGCTTGCAAGTGTAGTAGCGCTCAAGGACGGGAAAAATGTCGAACTCATTCTGAGCGACGATGCCTCTAAAGATGGGACCAGGGAGTATCTTGCCAGGTGGGTCAAAGAACACGCTGACCAGTTCTATCGCTGCATGCTGCTTTTGAACGAGAATAATGGCGGGATATCGAGTAACCATGGGCGTGCCTTCGCCGCGGCAACGAGCGAGTATGGTCTCTACATCGGTGGGGATGATATTGTCTACAATCCCGATTTCATCGGTGAGCTTGCCCACGCCATATCTGCCTGCCCGGGCCTCAGGATAGCCAAGATCGACCTCGAGGCGTTGCATCGTCCGGGTAATACCATAGAACCTATATACCAACATAAGAGGCGCTTCTTCTCTCTGCCCGCACGCAAGCAGTTTGCCGCCTTGGCGCTTCTGGGTAATTTCCTGTATGCGGGCCCCGGTACCGTAATCCACCTGCCGACGCTCAGGGAGGTCGGCGGTTTTGACCCGCGGTTCAGGACCTATGAGGACATGCCACTGTTCAACCGTTTTCTGTCCAGCGGCTACCGTATGCGCTTCCTGGATGTCCGCGGCATCTATTGGGTCAGGGCCTCGTCTTCGCTGTCCCTTGCCGGGTTTTCCGGCAAGCGGGAAAGGTTCGAGGCAGAGAACATGTTACGCCGTGACTATGTCAGGCTGCACATGGATACATTAACCCAGTATGAACGTTTCCTTTTCAGGATTCGTGACTGGTCCAAATGGCAGCGATATCCATTTCTTGCCATATATCCATCATGGATCAGGTTCAGGTTCATACCATCATTGCTCAAGAGGCTGAATCGGCTCAGGCAAGCACCGTCGCGGAATGGGACAACATGAAGTTGCCAGTTCCATGGAACGGCGGGATCCCGTTTCTGGTCGCTCCGCGTTCGGGTTTGCCTGGATCGAAATTGATGGAAACCAGCTGACCATCGAGATGTACGGGACGGATGGCGAACGACAATATAGGCGGGTCTTGAACAAATGAAAAGCATAGAGCCAGCAAGAAACCGGAAGTACCCATGACCATTCTCGGCATCTTCCTTAACAACGAGATCAGGACTGGCGGGCACGTTCGATGCCTGGAATTGATGGAGGGGCTCGCCAGCCGCGGCAACCGTGTCTCAGTGCTGCTCAATGCCGATCTGGTGTACGAACCAAAGGCGTTTACCGGGATACGGATACAGGCGCCGTATACCAGAAAACAGCTGCCGCCGGCTTCGGTTGTCTTTAGGCAGGCGGTGGAGAAATGGTTGCGCTCCGATTCCTTGCTCGAGAAACCCGATCTGCTTGTGGTCTTCAGTGAAACCCACTTCGGGGCGGCAGTCGCTGTCAAGAACCATCTGGGCGTGCCACTTATCTTTGGTATACAGAGCAACGCGGTACGCGAGTCTATCATCTCGCTCAAGGAGAACACGCTGCGCCCCTTGGCATTCGCACGCGCGGTTCATGGATGCTTTCACTATGCCTCGTACGAACGGCGCATGGCGAAGGAGTGCGATGCCATAGTCGTGCAGAGTGCGTATGACAGGGATGACTATCTGGCCCGCGTTCCGCAAGCCAAGCCTGTGCTCCATATCATCGGAGGCAATATTGGTGGTCCGCGTTTTACTCTGGATACAAGAGGAATAAATACGGCACGCTCGCTTAAGAAGGTGCTCTTCATGGGCACCCTGGGTGAACGCAAGGGGCTCCGGTACCTGATGGAGGCGATTGCGACCCTTCACCGTGAAGGTCACACCGAACTTGAATTGCACGTGGCCGGTCCGGGCACCGACAAGCAAAGAAGGTGGTTCGAGCGTTTTACCGAGGCTCGAGGTTGTGCTGGATCGGTTCGATTCTACGGCCGGGTCCCGAGCACCTTTCCTTTGATGGCTGAATGTGACCTCATGGTTGCTCCTTCGCTCTTTGACAGTTATCCGGACGTGATCCTTTTGGCTTTGCATGCGGGCATACCGGTCATCGGGAGCCGGGTTGGGGGCATAACGGAGATGCTCTCGAACGACGAACTCCTGTTTCCCGGTCGCGACAGCGCGGCGATAGCGTCCATCCTGCGCCGCTGCATAAAGGACCCTGGTCGTTATGCGGAGCTTCGATCGCTCTGTTCCGCAAGGCGGACGCATTTTGCCTTTGATTGGCCCGAAGCCTGGGAGCGTCTGGCCAGGGAGATCCTTGACCAATGAAAATAGTGGCGTTTGGCGGCGGTGGGTTCATTGGCTCCGCAATTGTAGACCGGTTACTCCTGGCCGGGCACCAGGTTCGTGTGTTCGAGCGTACGCGCGTTCTTCCGTATAGAGTGTTCGAGGAATCAGAGCTCGTCGAATGGACCACCGGCGACATGCAGAGTCCGCATGATGTCGCCATGGCGCTTGAAGGCATGGATGCGGTCTTGCATCTGGTCTCCACCACGCTGCCCAAGAACTCCAACGAAGACACCGTGTTCGATGTGCAGAGCAACCTGATCAGTACCTTGCACCTTCTTGACGCGATGGTGGCGCAAGCGGTCAAGCGCATCGTCTTCATATCTTCCGGCGGAACCGTCTATGGGGAGCCGAAGTATCTGCCCATTGACGAGGTGCATCCGACAAACCCCCTTGTTTCGTACGGCATTACCAAGCTCGCGATCGAGAAGTACCTGTTGCTCTACCAGCGTATGCATGGGCTGGAGCCGACGATACTTCGGGTGGCCAATCCCTATGGCGAGCGGCAGCGTGCCGAAACCGCCCAAGGGGCGGTCGGGGTCTTCCTCCACCGCGCGCTGCGAGGGCAGATGATCGATATCTGGGGCGATGGCAGTATAACCCGTGACTACATCTATATCGGCGATGTCGCGAACGCTTTTGTCCGTGCCTTCGAATACGACGGCGAAGCGACCATACTCAACATCAGTTCAGGATTGGGCGTCAGCCTTAACGAATTGCTGGCAGCGATAGAACATATGCTGGGTCATCCGGTCGAACGGCGTTACCTGCCTGGCAGGCCCTTTGATGTGCCGGTCAGTATCCTGGATAATTCGCTTGCGCGCGTGGAACTGGGCTGGGTGCCAAGGACATCGCTTGGCGATGGAATTTCAGTGACAGCGGAATGGATCCGAAAAATCATGGAAGATATTCAACCGACCATAGACAGGAAATCGTAATGGAAATCACTGATCTATCAGAAAAGAGTCAAGACGTGCCCGAATTCCGTCCCGGTGTTGTCTCCATAATGATCCCGACATACAATCAGGCCATGTACATCGGGGACACGATACGGAGCGCCCTTGGCCAGACGTATGGCGAGCTCGAGATACTTGTGGCGGATGACGCATCAACGGACGATACGCGTGATATTGTAGCGGGATTCAGCGACCCGCGCGTCAAGTACTTCCGCAACGAGCGCAACATAGGCCGCGTACGCAATTATCATAAGGCGCTCTATGAATATGCCACCGGTACATGGGCGGTGAACCTGGATGGGGACGATTACTATATCTACCCGCGGTTCCTGGAGGATAGCCTTACCGCACTATCCGAGAATCCAGGGGCTATCCTGGCGTTTTCAGAGTACGCGCGCCTGGACAATGGTGTATGCGCGGATGAGGCCATCGCCGATCTTGGATCAGGTCGAGTGACGGTGCTCGATGGCAACGAGTTCTTCTTTTCCATGCCGAGTAATCCCGTGCGCCTGCGCCACATGACCACCATCTATGACCGACGGGAAGCCATGCGGATAGGTTTCTACACGAAGGATATCATAAGCTCAGACTATGAATCGCTGTATAGGCTCATATTGAACGGCAAGGTGGTTCATCTGGACAGAATCATCGGTGTGTGGCGGCGGCATGGCGATAATCTGTCCACGAACCTGGATGTGGCCGGCTGGATCAACAATCTTGAACTCTTTTCTAGCGTCCGGGATTATGCGAAGCAGGTGCTGCCTGATAGGTCAAAGAACAGACTCCCTGGTTGGTTCAGGCGCAATTCCGTGAATTATGCTCGCCGCATGGTGATGCGCGCTCTGGGAAGACTCGATCAGAAATTGCTCTTCTCTGTCTTGGGGCGTATCTGGAAACGAGATGCCATCATCTTCTTGTTGACCATCTTCTCACCGACTACCACGCTTGTCATGGCTAAAAAGTCTATGGCGAGGATTTGGCATAAGCTGGCATCCGGGAAGCAATCGTGATATCACGAGCCGGTACGACCATGCCCGAAGGGGCGTGGGTTCTGATAGAAAGCAGTGACGAGAAATCATCCAATTGGTCGGCCGAGCTGCTGAAACTCGGGATTGCCTCATGGGCGATCCATGATTCCCCCGCCATGACGCCGTTCGTCTTGATGAAGACAATAGTGCTCGGCAAACGGCCATTGGCGGTCTTCTTTCGCTACCTCAACGACTATCGCTCGCTACCCAAGACCGTGGCAAGGACGCTGGCAGAAATGGCCGGATTGCTGATTTGCCGAGTCTTCAGGATTCGCATCTTCTGGATATGTCATAATGTGGACCGTGAGACCAAAAGGTATCATCCCACACTCAGCGAGTTCCGGCGAGGAATGTTTGCTAGAGCCGCTGAACGCATCTTTGTCATGGATGAAGGGCTGGTTCCCTTTGCCAGAAGGGTGTTTCCGCACGATGAGCAGAAGATCGACTTTCTATGCTTTGGTCCTCCGGCAATGCAGAGGGTTTCGTGCATCACCGAGACCTTCTTGAAGGAGATTATTGATTTTCTTGACCAACGTCGAAGCCTGGCACTCGCCAACGGGCAACGATTTCTCTCCTTTAGCTGCATCGGGCGCCCGGGTGATAAATATGACCATTTCCGACGGGCACGGGACTTGGTCAGAGAAGCCGGCCGTTTGGGATTCTCTGTCGCAGGCATTGTCGTTGGACCTTTCATCGCCGGAAGGTACGACGATGATGGAGAGCCCTTCTTTGGCCTGGACAGGGAGCCTTCCATATTATTCCGTAGCGACTATATTCCACTCGATGAAGTTGACTTCATCGATAGCTTTGATTTTATGTGGCGAGGCTATCGTGACTGGTCGATGTCCTATACGCTCTATAAGGCTGCGGCCATGCACAAACCCGTGCTTGCCTTGGACACTGGTTTTGTTGGCATGGCCGTACGACTCTATGGATTGGGTGCGGTTGTCAAAGAGGATTTCTCGGATCTTGGGGCTGCTCTTGGTTCGATAGAGTGCTGGAACCCAAGCGCGGCCGATGAATTCCTCAAGAGCCACTCTTGGGAACAAGCCGGGTTGCGCATGGCTTCTGCAATCCGTACCTCGACCTCTAGAGAACAAGCCTCGCGTAGACGTCCAGGAGCTTCTTGGCCGATACCTCCCAGTTGAAGAGCTGCAGACGCGTCTGCGCGGCTGAAAGCAGCCGTTTCCGGACCGCGCTTTCATTGACGACGGAGTCGAGCCCACGGGCCAATCCTTCTGCATCATGTGGATCCTCGATCACGATGGCGGCATCCGCGACTATCTCGCCCACGGCAAAGGCACGCGTCGTTACGACAGGGCAGCCGCAGGCCATCGCCTCTACGTTGGGCATGCCAAAGCCCTCCGCAAGCGAAGGAAAGACAAAGGCCGAGGCGGCATTCAGGAACCTGACCACCTCATCCTCTTGCACGAACCCGGGGGTCAGCACCTGCTCCCTGATTCCCATGGCCAGGATGCGGCTACGTACCTGGTCTGATTCCCAGCCCTTGCCGGCGCAGACAAGCGAATACTTCCTGTTCTCCGGCCGCATGGACCTGAAGCGTGCAAAGGCCTCAAGGAGTGTCCAGGGGTTCTTGCGCTCTGAAAACCGGCTGATATGGAAGACATACGGGCCGACAACGCCTTTCGAGGCAAGAAAGGCTTCGTCGCGTCTCGGCTCCAGGACGCGGTAGGCCGGGCCAACACCGTTGTAGCAGACCTGTATTCGTTCGGGCCGTACGCCGAAATGCTCGACGAAATAGCGGGCGCTGGTCTCCGATACGGTAATGAGCGTGTCCATCTCCCTGGCGTACATGGGCACAATGAAGCGCTCGTGGGCAAGTTCAAGTGGTCCATGGAATTGGGGCAGGAGCAGTTGCTCCACCCCGTGTATCGTAGCGACTTTCCTGGCCTTGATGCCGATAAGCGGCGAAAAGATCGTAAGCGGACCATAGTGGAGCAGGTCAAAGCCTTCTTTTCGCAGCAGAGCCGCCGCCGCTATGGGGTTCCTGGGTATGAGGAGCTCCCGCGCCCGCCCGTATATCGGGTTGGAACTCTGACTATAGTGTATGAAGGTAAAATCAAAGCGGTCCGCGGCGATATCAAGTACGCGTGAAAGCATCTCGTTGAGGTGATGGCCGGATCCAGAGACCCAGTTGTCCAGCGGTTTGGTGAATACCCCGATACGGGGCTTTCGGGTACTGACTATCATGAGGCGATTCTATACAATCGCAGCGGCGATGGCAATTCGCCATGCTGAACATTCCGCAACTACGAGACGATGAGAGGCATCATGGGCGATATCTCGGTACTATCAATCCACGACCGCGTAGCATGCTTCCATTCTCTCCATCCTTTCCTGGTATCCGGGCGGCGCGACCGCTTTGACTATTTTGATTCCGCCGAAGCATGTCTGAAACGGGACAAGAACCGCACGCTGATCATGGTGCGAAGCTTCATCAAACCAGACCGTGTCGATATTCCGCTGATGCGGAGACTCCGGGACAAGTACGAGCGTATCGCCTTCTTCCATGACGACGCGGGCGGCGGCATACCCCGACTCGAGGTATTGCCCTATGTAGATCTCTTCTATTCCAAGGCACTTTTCAAGGATCGTTCGCTGTATGGTAGGAGCCTCTATGGCAAGGAGCTGTATTCGGACTTCTTTCACGCGCACCATGGCGTAGTCGATCCAGAGCCACGCGAGCGCCCGGTGGAGACCAGGCCCGAGATGCTCTCCAGGCTGCGACTCTCCTGGAACATAGGCGTCGGTGATTATCCGCGGGGCAAGCTCAGGCAGCGAGTCGGCGTGGCGGCCAGCATGGCGTTTGGATTCAGGATAACGCCTTTGTTCTATGGCCGGGGCCGATTGCCTGCTGACCCGGTTTCGGCCAATCCGGGCACGATAGCTGTCCACGCTCGTATTGCTCCCGCTTCCCGCCCCTCTATTGCCTACCAGCGCAAGCTGATCATGGAGAAGATCGAAGGCAACGACCTGTTTCTGACGGGATCCGTTTCACAGAGCGTCTATAACCAGGAAGTCGCGCGGTCGAGGATCGTGCTTTCTCCATTTGGATGGGGCGAACTCTGCCTGCGCGACTTCGAGGCCGTACTCTCCGGGTCGCTGTTGCTCAAGCCCGACATGTCCCACCTTGAGACCTGGCCCGATGTCTTTGTACCCGGACAGACCTATGCGCCTTTCTCCTGGGAGGCCACTGACCTGGTCGAGACTGCAGAGCGCTATCTGGGTGACGAGGCGGAGCGGGCCAGAATCGCCCGCAACGCATACGAGGCGTACCGGTCTCAGCTGGCCCAGCTGCCGGAGCGCTTCGAAAGCATCATCGCTGAGATTGCCGGATGATTTTCGCTATTGGGAAGGATGTGTGGCAGTGAGCATGGCATTCAGTATCTCAGATATCCGGGCCTCTCTGACCCCGGAGAAACGGCGAGCCGATGGTCCCTGGACAAGGTTCGTGCTGCGGCCGCTTTCCTACCCAGGCGCATGGGTCTTTCTGCGGCTTGGGTTTTCGCCGAATGCCGTCACCTATCTCTCGGCCTTGCTGTGTCTTGCGGGCTTTGTCTGCCTGGCCGCCGGTGCCGCTGGTGCCGCCTGGATCGGGTTTGCGCTGTTCTTTGTCTTTGGCGTGCTCGATTGCGTGGATGGCAACATGGCCAGGGTGCTCAGGAAGGCCAGTGCCTGGGGTGAGTGGGTAGACGCCCTGGGCGGATACACCGCCTATGCGGCCATCCTGTTGGGTCTGGGCGTGGCGGCGGATGCGTCGGTCGGCGCGGCTCTTCCTGGAACCGGGTTCTACCTTCCATGGCCCGCGGGTGGATGGACCTTGGTGGGCGGGGCTGCCGCCGCCGCGAATCTCCTCATGCGCGCGGTCTTTCAGAACTATCGGGTCGTTCGGGCACATGTGCGGGACTCCGTGGACTCTGCTTCTGATCGCGGAAGCGTAGGCGGCGAGAAGCGCCTGTCAGAGACAATCGGCATTACGGGCCTTCTGGTCCCTGTCTCCGCCATAGCCTATGGTCTGGGGCTATTGCCCTGGGTTGTTCTGGCATACTTCATCATCTATGGAGGCGGGTGCCTTGTTGTCATTGTCAAGCTGGCGCGTCGTGTGGAGTCCGAGTTGCGCGGGGGTAATGCGGCGTGAAGCTTGTCCTGATCGTCTACAATACCGCCTATTATGTATACAACTTCAGGCGTCCACTCATACGGAGGCTGAAGGCTCTTGGCTATGAAGTCCACGTCGCATCCCCGCTGGACGAGTATGCCGAGCGCCTTGAGGCAGAGGAAGGCGTTGTCTTTCATGAGACCAAGCTAGAGGGCAAAGGGCTTTCTCCCTTTGCCGATCTTGCCTATTGTCTTGGCCTAGCTGGTCTCTATCGTCGCCTGCGACCGTTTGCCGTGCTACACTATACAATCAAGCCCAACATCTACGGTTCCATCGCCGCCAGGATCGCGGGTGTACCATCGATCGTCAACATCACCGGGCTGGGGGCGGCATTTGCCCGGGAGTCCCCTCTGCAGGTGCTGGTTCGCGTCCTGTATGGTGTAGCCTTGATTCGAGTCCATCGGGTGTTCTTCCAGAATCCTGATGACCAGGCCTTGTTTCTCCGATACCATCTCGTCAGACAGGAAGCCTGCGGACTCCTGCCGGGGTCCGGCGTCGACACCGAACAATTCGCGCCGCGACCGCGGACCGGCTCTTCGGGCTTTGCCTTCCTGCTTGCCGCACGCCTGCTTGCCGAAAAGGGTGTAGCCGACTATGCGGCCGCGGCACGTATCGTCAAGGAGAGCCGGCCCGATACGCGGTTTCTGCTTGCGGGCGAACATGACCCGAAGGATGCGCACATGGTGCCCCGTGCCGAACTTGACGCATGGATCTTCAACGGTGCCGTAGAATGGCTGGGCCGGGTCGAAGACATCCGCGAGACGATAGCCCAGGCCGATTGCGTCGTCCTTCCTTCGCGTTATCGCGAAGGCGTTCCGCGCTCTCTTTTGGAGGCGGCGAGCATGGGCAAACCCCTGATAGCGAGCGACTCGGTTGGCACACGAGAACCGGTGGATGATGGTGTCAATGGCTACCTCTGCCGCCCGGGAGATCCGTCCGATCTTGCCCGAAAGATGCTGGCGCTCCTCGCCATGCCCTGCGAGCAACTGACGGCGATGGGAACCGCTTCCAGACAGAAGATGAGGCGCGAGTTCGAGGAGCGGGTCGTCCTCGACGCGTATCAGGCGGCGCTAACGGGCCTGGAACGGCCATAAACGTCAAGGATGTACACATGAAGGTGCTTGTTACCGGCGCGGCCGGCTTTATAGGATATCATCTGACCAGGCGGCTCCTCGGGCGGGGCGATGAGGTTGTCGGCCTGGACTCGATCAATGACTATTACGATCCGGCGCTGAAGTACGCGCGTCTTGCCGAACTCGGCATTGCCCGCGACGCGGCCGACGCGGGGCCCGTTCGGAGTGTCCGCTTCGCGGGATTCGAGTTCCGGCGCCTCGCGATCGAGGACCGTGCCGCGATGGAAGCGGTGTTCGGTGAACACCGCTTTGATCGTGTCTGCAATCTGGCCGCCCAGGCCGGCGTACGATACAGTCTGGAAAACCCGCGGGCCTACATAGAGTCCAATGTCGCGGGTTTCATCAACGTGCTCGAGTGTTGCAGACAGGCGCATGTTGCACACCTTGTATATGCTTCATCCTCGTCGGTGTACGGGCTTGGCACGTCGCGCCCATTCTCCGTTCACGCGGCGGTCAACCATCCGGCCAGCCTCTATGCCGCGACCAAACGAGCAGACGAACTGATGGCCCACACCTATAGCCATCTATTCGGGCTGCCGACCACGGGCCTGCGCTTCTTTACAGTCTATGGCCCGTGGGGAAGGCCTGACATGGCATACTATAAATTTGCCGAGCTGATGTCCGCCGGTCGAGAAATCGATATCTACAATAATGGCGATATGCTCCGCGACTTTACCTATATCGATGACATCGTGGATGGAGCGGTGCGCGTGCTGGACGGCATACCGACAGGCGACGCGTGCTGGAATCCTGAGCACCCTGACCCTGCCAGTTCCAGCGCGCCATACCGGATATACAATCTCGGGAACAACAAGCCGGAGCGACTGGCCGACTTCATAGGTGAGCTCGAACGCACGCTCGACATACGGGCCAGGAAGCGATATCTGCCCATGCAGGCCGGCGACGTATACGCGACCGAGGCGGACATTCAGGATATGGAGCGTGATTTTGGATGGCGACCGCGAACGGCGATACGGCAGGGCCTGGATTCTTTCGCCCAATGGTATCGTGCATATACTCGATCGAAGACATCCGGATTGAACGCGGAGCGGGCTTCATGAACAAGTCGCCCCTGCTACGGTTGATCATCAACATCATCTTCTCGGTAGCCGTGATAGCCTTCTGTGTTGTCTACGCTTCGCGTCTGGATTGGAGCAGACTCTCGGGCCTGCGGTTCAACCTGCCGGCGATGATACTGTCGCTCATTGCCGGCGTCTGCTATCTCTTTCTTTCGGCCTTTATATGGATACGGATGTTGTTCAGGCTGAATCCCTCGGTCAGGGCCAGTTGGGATCTCCTGGCCGTCTATGCCAAGTCATGGATGGGCAGGTACATACCAGGCAAGGTCGTCTGGATAGCGGGAAAGATTCATTTTGCGTCGCGATTTGGCATACCGGTATCACAGCTTGGGGTCACCTCCTTCCTGGAGGCGGGGGTTCAGATGGCCACACAGCTGGTCATCAGCCTGGTGATTGTCCTCATTGACGGACATTTCGGGATGCTGCCGGACAGCCTGCGGCTCATTACCATCATCGCCATCATCGGCCTGCTCGTCGCGCTTGCCCCTCCGGTTTTCAATATCCTGACATCCACGCTCCTGCGCATCCTGAGGCGCAGCACGGAACACAACATCCGGGTAACCTGGACGGCGATCGGCGAGATGACCGGCCTCTATTCCATCGGCTATTTACTTCTGGGCCTGACTTACTTCTTTTCCCTGAAATCCTTCATCCCCACGCTTGCGCCATCGCTGTTTGCCTTTACGACCGCCGGCATCAGCATCGCCGGCACCATGGGCATTCTGGCCTTGTTCGCGCCGAGTGGTCTGGGCGTTCGCGAGGGCTTCATCGTGCTGTTCCTCTCGCTTGCCATGCCAGTGGAGCTGGCGGTGGTAGCGGCCATTGTGCTTCGCGTGACCGCGTTGCTGATGGATCTGGGCTTTCTGGCAGCCTGCGTCGGCGGGCGGCGGATATCCGCCGGTATCGGAAGAGCCGCATGAAGATTCTGTTCATTACCAGAAAATACCCCCCGATAACCGGCGGCATGGAGAGGTACTCCAAGGAGCTGTATTCCGCACTATCCGAGCTGGCTCAGGTTGACCTGCTGGCGAACAGGAAGGGGAACAAGGTCCTTCCATTCTTTCTTGTCGCCGCCGCGATAAGGATCATTGCTACCGGCAGGCGCTACGATGTCATTCATCTTGGTGATGGGCTACTGGGAATATTGGTGCCCCTGATCAGAGCGTGCAGCGGCGCGGCGGTGACGATCACGGTTCATGGTCTGGATGTGACCTATGACAACTGGCTCTACCGGGTCGTAAGCCTTCCTCGAATATGGCGGGCGGATCGGGTAATCGCCATCAGCATGAATACGCGCGCACTGTGTCTGGCACGCGGTGCGCCAGCGGAGAAGATTGCCGTCATACCCAATGGCATAGCGCCTGAAGCCAGTACGGGAGCGGGGCCAACACTACCACGCACCGCTTCTGTGGCACTGGATACTGGGCATATATTGTGCACCGTGGGACGGCTGATACGGCGCAAGGGGCATGAGTGGTTCGTGCGCGAAGTCATGCCCAGGCTGGATGCGTCGTATGTCTACCTGATGGCCGGGGATGGCCCCGAGCGATCGGCTATCGAGCGGGCGATAGTCGATCTTGGGCTCGAGAACCGGGCAATTCTCCTAGGATTGATCGGAGAGGGCGAGAAGGAGTGGTTGCTTCGGTCCGCCCATCTGTTCATCATGCCGAACATCCCGGTGGATGGCGATGTTGAGGGATTCGGCCTGGTACTCGCGGAGGCGGCCACTCGCGGTCTGATGTCTGTAGCCTCGGATCTGGATGGCATACCCGATGCTGTTATTCCTGGCCAGAGTGGCATACTGGTGGAGCCGCTGAATCCGGAGGCATTTGCGACGGCGATCGAATCAGCCAAACCGGACCGCGACCGCGTTGCCGCCGCAGCTGCTGTCTTTGCCTGGCCACGCATCGCTGGGCTCTATATTGCCGAGATGCAGAAGGCACTCGAGCATGTTTCAAACGACAGGGCGGGGAGTCATCGATCATGAGGAAAGAGGCTATGTCGCGGTACGATCGAATCCTTATTGTGGGGCTCGTTGTCTTTGCCCTGTTCTTCAGGCTGGCCACCATCATGATGATCAATACCGGCGTGGATGAGCGTGATTACTGGCAGTCGGCCCGCGCGATTTCCCAGGGGCTGCCGTACCCGGAGCTGTCGCATCGCACGACTCGCTACGCGGTCATCCTGCCTGTTTCGGCGGCCCAGCTTGTGTTGGGCGTTCATCCGAATGTCTATTATGTAATGCCGGTGCTGAATTGCATGGTGCAGGCGGGATTGGCGTACGCTCTGGGATTTCGGCTGCGCGGAAGGCTCACGGGATTCCTGGCTTCGCTTGCCTTGATTCTCTTTCCGTATATGATCCGTGCCGGGAGCCAGGTGCGACCCGAGGTTTTCTCCATTACATACATGCTGCTAGCCTTATTCTATTTTGTTCGGTATATGGATCCGGAGAACGAGCGCTTCAGGCCTCTCTTGTGGTCGACGCTCTGGATGTTCGTCTCCTATGAGACAAAGATCACCAATCTGTTCCTTGTTCCCGGTCTCTTCCTTGCAATACTGATCTACAAGCGAAAGCCACGGCATGCCTGGATGATGGCTGGGTTGCTTCTTGGTCTCTTTCTGATGGAAACCGCATTGTACGCTGGCCTTACGCCATATAAGTTCGGTGAACTGGAAATCATCACACAGAAGCACTTTCACATTGATTCCTTCACGGTGCCGCACCTGATTAACCTGTTGCAGCGCTACGCGCCGGACAACCTGCAGCCGTACTGGAGCGTTCCATTCGCGATTTTTGGCATAGGTTCGATCTGGTATCTGGCCAAGGGCCGTGATCGAGGGATAAAAGGCCTGATTCTAGGCGCATTGAGCTTCTTCTTCTTCATTACAATTGCCGTCAAAGGATTGCATCCGATAACGCCCGCAGAGAGCTTCATCAATCGCTACTTCAGTGTCGCGCTGGTGCCAGTGTTCCTGACGTTGGCCTTTCTGGCGGAAGGAGCCCTGCGGCGAGCTCTTGGAAACGGGCACAGCCTGAGGCTGATCGGCGACCCGTCGACGCTTCTGGCTATTCTGGCGCTCGGAGCCTTCGCCGTCGGCATCGTATTCTCGTTGCCAATTTTGCCAAACCGATTGCGAAGTTACGCGCACTCTCCCTTCCAGCTTGCCTCGCATCCCTTTGCCCTGAACGAGAAATACAGGCAGATGATAAACCAGGCCTACCTTGATGGAATGCCGATCGTATCGAGCAGCGGCCTTGCCGGGAGCAGCGCCCTGGAGACGTGCGCAGCATTCTTTATGGACATAGGAAAATTCGAGAACGGACGCGCTCCTGAGCCGATGCCTGTCTCGTATGGAGGCGCCGGGTATCAGGGACTCGTCACACAGGGCGATATCGAGGGTCACACCAGTGTTCTTGTGGCCAGGCGCCTGCCGTTTCGGCTTGATCTGATTGACGTGCGTGACCTGCCTCGGGTGGCAGCCGAACCCAAAGTAAGCCAGGATGAACAGGAATGATCTTGCATAAGGATGGGCTGCGATGAAGCTGATAATACAGATACCCTGCTACAATGAAGCTGAAACCCTCGCACTGGCGCTGGCCGAATTGCCGCGGATGGTTCCGGGCTTTGACCTGGTGGAATGGCTCATCATAGACGATGGCAGTACCGACGCCACCGTCGAGGTGGCCAGGCGATGTGGCGTCGATCATGTCGTGCGCTTCAAGCGCAATCGTGGATTGGCGCGCGGCTATATGGCGGGCTTGCGGGCGGGGATAGAGCTTGGAGCGGATGTTATCGTCAATACCGATGCTGACAACCAGTACAGAGCAAGTGGCATACCACAACTCACCGCGCCAATTCTGGAAGGGCGCGCGGATATCGTCATCGGTGCCAGACCAATATCGGCCATCAAGCACTTCTCTCCGGTCAAGAAGGCTCTCCAATGGCTCGGCAGCGCCGTCGTTCGCGCCGTCAGCAAGACCGAGGTAATTGACGCGCCGAGCGGTTTTCGGGCTGTCAGCCGCGATGCCGCCATGCGTCTCCATGTGTTCAACGAATATACCTATACCCTGGAGACCATCATTCAGGCCGGTATGAAGAACATGATGGTCGTCAATGTGCCGATTGAAGTGAATGCTGACCTGCGCCCATCGCGGCTCGTGAAGAGCATCCCGAGCTACATAAAGAAATCCATCATGACGATGCTGCGCATATTCGTCGTCTACAAACCCTTCAGATTCTTCATGAAGATAGGGTTGCTGGTGTTCCTGTCCGGAATGCTTCTGGGCACACGGTATATTGTATTCGCGATCAGCGGATCCGGTAGCGGGCATGTACAGTCGCTGATACTCGTATCCATTCTTCTCGGCATTGGTTTTCAGACAATGATCACCGCCTTTCTCGCCGATCTGCTCGCGGTCAATCGGATTCTGCTGGAAGAGATCGAATACCGAAGTCTCAAGACGGAGAGTCGATGCTGATACTCAAGCTAGCCGTCCGCAATCTGACCAGACATGCCAGGAAGAGCCTTACGATAGGAATCCTCATCATGATGGGTGTAGCCATTCTCTTTGTGGCCAATGCCATATTCGAGAGCACCAACCAGGGGCTGCGGGCAACCTTCGTCAGCAGTGTCACGGGCGACGCCGCGATGAGCGCCCATGAGGATGTCTCATACGGTCTGTTCGGCAGCGAGGTGCCGATAGTCAGCGATTATGAGTCGATACCGGCAATTGGCGGATTCGCGGCCGTCTCCGACCGTTTCGGTGAAATCGATGGCCTTGCCGCCTGGACTCCGCTGGTGTCGGCCGCCGCCCGGATGAGCGTCGGTGGAGCATCGGTCAGCGTGCCGGTGTTTGGTGTCGATCCTGCCACCTATTTCTCCGTGTGTTCCGCGATTGCCATCCAGCGTGGTGACATCAAGGAACTGTCGGCAGGCGGGGTCTTTATCAACGCGAAATTGGCCGCGGATATGGAGCGGCGGATCGGACGCGGACTCGAGATCGGCGAGCCTGTCACGTTCAGCATGTATAGCAATGGCAGCTTCAAGGTGCGAGCGGGTCACTTTGCCGGGGTTCATGCCTATCCAGCGGGCACGGAGGTCATCGATCGCCTCGTGTTGGCCGATCCAACCATCGTACGCGGTCTGGTCGATTATACGCTCGGCTATGTCTCGTCATCGGGTTCGGCTCCCACGGCCAGCACCAGTGGTGCCGGCAATCTGGATGACCTGTTTGGCAGCGCGACGGATCAGGTCGCCGCACCGACCGAGGATGGTCTGACTCTTGATGCTCTGGCCGACTCCCTGGCCGACACGACGGAGCGCAATCTCGTCGTCAGCCCGGATGCGGCCGCCTGGAGCTTTGCGCTCTTCAAGGCCAAGGATGGGCAGGATGCCCGGATGATCAAGTCATTGCGGGAGCTGGCACTGGCGGCGCAATGGGATGTCCGGGTGCTGGACTGGCGCACCGCCGCTGGCTCCAGCGCGCAGGCGCTGTTTGCGGTCCAGGGAGCCTTCTACATCGGCATCGGTTTCGTCGTGCTGGGCGCGATACTTGTCATCATGAATGCCTTGGTCATATCGGTGCTGGAACGTTCGGCGGAAATCGGAACCATGCGTGGAATCGGGGCGAGATCCGGCTTCATACGCAGTCTTTTCATTGCGGAGTCGATGGTGTTGACCATGGCGGCGGCGACGGTCGGAATCGTCATAGGGATTGCCATCTCGCTCGGTGCGGCTCGGGCAGGCATCAAGATCACCAACCCCTTGTTGATCTCGCTGTTTGGCGGCGACCTCATACGGCCCGTGGTCAGCGTGCACAGCGCCCTGCTGCACCTTGGCATGGCCGCCATCGTCGGCGCGTTGGCCTGGATATATCCCGTCTCGCTCGCGATGAAGATCCAGCCCGTCAGTGCCATGAACGCTTCTTGAACCGGCGGATGATAGTCAGTTCGGATATCGATATGGTACACTCCGAGATCAGGATGCTGCATCGATGATATTCTTCCTGGCTATTCGGAATCTCCTGCTTCAGCGCAAACGATACGCGGTTATCGGCCTTGCCGTGGCTATCGGCTTTGCGTTGATCACGATCATCAGCGGCGCCACCGCAGGAGCCCTGGACACGGTGCGTGCCAAGGCCGCCCGATACTTCGCTGGCCACATCAGCATTACCGGGTACTTGCCCGACCGCGCGCAGCGAATATCGGATCCGGATGGGCTCATCGAGCTGCTGCGCCAATCGCTGCGCGATGCCAGGACCATATCGAGGCGAACGGTATATTACCGACAGGATGCGAAGCTGTTTTTCGGTGGTGAATCCATACGGCAGCGCCGGCTGGTCGGGGTTGACTTCGATGCGGAATCGCAGGAATTGCGCGGCATGAAATTTCAGGGAGGCAGTCTCGACGCCATGCTGGGCGATAATGGCGCCAAGGGCATATTGGTCAGCCAGACCGCCGCGGATCTGCTTCGCGCCAAGGTAGGCGATTCGCTGGAGCTGTTCATTACCACCGATACGGGGCAGTACAATACGGCCACGCTTGTCATTCGGGGTATCTTCCAGGAGACGAGCCTCTTTGGTTTCGCCGCATACCTGCGGAATCAGGATCTGAATGCGCTGCTTGGGCGCTCCGCCATCGCCGCGACCGACATAGCGGTCTATGGCAGGGCCGGCGTGAATCCCGCGAAGCTAGCCTCCGAGGTGTATGCGGCGCTTTCCGGAAAGGTGGCCGTCTTTCCCGTACTCACCGACAGGTCGGCCCGCAGCGATGCGCTGAGCAGCGGTCTGCAGGAAGAGACCATGGCTATCATGACCCTGGATGCGCATCTGGCCCAGATTACCGACATACTCGATGCGTTTACCGCGATCAGCTATTTTGTGCTGCTGGTGTTCGTATTGATCGTGATGGTTGGTATTCTGAATACCTATCGGGTGCTGGTATATGAACGTACCAGGGAGATAGGTACGATGCGCGCCTTGGGCATGGAGCGAGGCGCGGTGATTGCGCTCTTTGTGGCGGAAGCGGCACTGCTTGCCGGCGTGTCCTCGCTACTCGGCCTGGCTGGCGGAAGTGTGGCACTCTGGCTGCTGGGCCTGGTCGATTTCAGCGCCATAGCCGCCTCGGCGATGTTCACCAACGCGGGTCACCTTGGCTTTTTCGTGGATGCTTCGGCCACGGCTCAGAATCTTGGTGCCATGATCGTGGCGGTGATGATTGCCGCGTTGGGGCCGGCGCGCACCGCCGGTAGCATCAGGCCCGCGGACGCCATGCGCACCAATGGCTGAGGCGGGCGTTACCCATCGCCTCAGCCATTGGTTATCAATACAGCAATCTCGACGACAAGGATACACATGAACAGCAAATCCGCATTGGCCTTCCTGGCCATGTCCCTCTGCCTCGCAACGGCGTGGCCGCAGGGTACCAGTTCCGCGCTCCTCAAGCAGGTAGATTCGCTCGTCAGCTTCACCGACACGGATGTCTCGGCCGAATATCGCATAGACAAGCGGGATCCGGGCGGTTCGACATCGACCACGGTGGCGGCGATGTTCCGGCGGGACAAGACCAGCCAATTCCTGATACTGATTCTTGAGCCGGTCGCCGACAAGGGCAAGGGCTATCTGAAGGAAGGTGACAACCTGTGGCTCTACGATCCGGTAAGCAAGAGCTTCACCTTCACTAGCGCCAAGGAACGGTTCCAGAATTCCAGTTTCAGGAATTCGGACTTCAACAGGTTCAATTTCAGCGAGGACTATGGCATCGCATCAGCGGGGCGGGAGCAGCTCGGCAAGTTCGACTGCACGGTGCTTGAGCTTGCGGCCAACAACGACCGTGTGTCCTTTCCGCGGGTCAAGCTGTGGATATCCGCGGATGGGCTGGTTCGCAAGATGGAGGATTACAGCCTGTCGGGACAGTTGATGCGGACGACCGCAATACCGAGCTACCAGAAATTGGGTGAGCGATGGCTTCCGCTCACCATGGTCATCATCGACAATCTCAAGTTCAGGTCCATTGGCGGAAAGGTCGAGTACGAGCGGACGACGGTGACGGTGTCCAAGCCATCGCTCAAGCGGCTGCCCGACTCGACCTACACCAAGGAATACCTCGAAAAGGTGAGCCGATGATGGTATCCCGGTCCGGCGTCGCGGCGCTCGTTGTCGCGCTCCTTGCTGCCGTGGGGGTCTTCGCCCAGGAGGCTCCCGCGACCGACACCGTCGACGCGCTGTTTGACACGGCATCCAGCGATACGGTCGTTACCGATAGCGGCATCGATTACCGGACGCTCTACGACAAAGAAGAGAAGATAAAGACGAGCGGATATTTCAGGGCGATCGGCGGGGCCGCGATTGGATATGTCCGCTGGCCCACGCTGGAAGATCCTGGCAATGGGTTCGGTGCCAGCATCGGTGCCTATGCGGAGGCCGTGGCCGCCATGGATATCCGGCCGAGTTCCGCGGCCCATATTCGCGGCGAGTTCTCCACGAGCTTCACGCCAGCGACGGCACAATTCTCGTGGGATAATTTCGCGATCGATGAGCTGTACCTTGATTATACCATCCGTGACGCGGTCTTTGTCAGGGTCGGACAATTCCTGTCGTCCTGGGGGCAGGGGCGGCTCTTTACGCCCGGTGACTTGCTGGCCAATAGCGCCGATGGCTTCTCCTTGAGACTCTCCGCGCCAACCGTGCTCAATGGGGTGTCCGCCTATGCGTTTGGCTCCGGCACCGTCGAGTCATACGGTGATCTCTCATACGCCGCCAAGGCCGACGCGATCATCCTCGATACGCTCCTGAGCGCGGGAATTCTGTATCGATACGCCGACGGATACAAGGGGCTGCTCTCGATCAAGAGAGTCGTCTGGAAGACCGATCTGCTGGCTGATATGGTTGGATTCTATCAGGACGACATCTTTTCCTGTGAGGGTGTCGGCGGGTTCTTCAGGGAATGGAACGACCTGAGGCTGTACGGTGAGTATCATATCAAGGCAGACGAGCACAGGGTGCTCGACCAGCAGTTTGGACTGGCGGTGGGCCAGAAGAATATCGCGGGCACACCGATCGATATTGGCTTGCGGTGGCTGCATTCCATTGCCGATGGATCCGGCACCCTGTTGGCCGCGCTCAGCTGGAGCCCCTGGAAGTATGTTACCGCGACCATCGGTGTGCCCTATATGTATGGAGCTGCCGGCAGTTACTACAGCCTGATCAGCGACATAACCAGCACCGATGACATCGAGGTGAAGAGCCTTGATGGATACGAATTCGGAATCATTGCATCGCTCGTGCTCAAAGTACCGTTCTAATCGAGTCAGAGAACCCATAACAGGAGTCCATCCACCATGATCATCAGCAAGTCCGGTGCAAGCTCCGCCCTGCTTGTAGCCATCTTCCTTGTGCCCTTCTGCTCCGCTGCCGCGCAGGAAACGACCGACAAGGCGGCATCCATATTCTTCGAGTCGAATGTCTCGGCTCAGTATGTGTACAGCGATCAGCCAAATCCGCTGGGCGCCATAGACAGTATCCGGAATATCGAGCCCTTTGCGGAGATGGCGACCGGCATCGAGAACGGCGCGGGACTCGGGGTGCTCCTCGACGTACGCCTGATAGCGGAATTCAGGAATGCCGGCGAGTCCAACATACCGTTTGGATATGCGGGGAATCCGCTTGCGGCCGAAAACAACATGGTGGCGGCGGGCCTGTTGTACGCGCCGCTGCTCGACGGAACGGTTCGCATCGGCAGGCAGAAGGTGGACTTCGGGCCGTCGCGGCTGAGTGGCCTGCAGATCGATACGCACGTGCCGTATCTGGACGGTATCTACTATAGCCTGCCCATAGGCAAGCTTGAAATAAGCCAGGTTATAGCGACCCTGGAGAACCGAAGGGCGATCGGCGATCTGGACGCGGCTTGGTTTCCGGCTGGCGAGGGCTACGACTTTGGCATCTCCGACATTCTGCTCTCGTCCAGGCATTTCTCCTGGACGGAGGATCACTTCAAGGTCGGCATCGGCGCCCAGACGCTGTTCTCACGGCCCTATAACGTGTTCCAGTTCGGCGACATACTACCCATATTCAGCGTGCACAATGCCGACGTGGGTGCCAATAATTTCACGCTGCTGTTTGACTTCGAGCTGGCTGCCATTCCGGATCACCGCCAGTACCTGGTACTTGGTCTGGATGAGGTGAACGCGAACCTCTTCGGCATCAATGATAGTGGCATTCCAACGATATGGGCCATCCAGGCCGGCGTTTCTGGCGTGTTTCATGTCGGTCCGGCCAGCCTGGACTATGATGCCGAGGTTGTGGCGACCCAGTACCTATGGGGCTCGTTCCAGGATGACGTGGCGCTTAGTCGCGCCATTTATCGGCTCAGGGCGGACGGCGGCAACGTGCTGTTTCCCCTGAGCTCGCCATTCGGTCCGGCACGATTGTCCTACGAGCTGGCAACCACCACGCATGTGCCAGGTCTGCTGGATATCGGCTTTTCTGGCTTGCTGCTGTATGGCGATCCGTCCATAAACCTGACAACAACCAATTATGTGGCCCAGAGTGTCTCGTACGAGTTCATGCTTTTGCGGCTGGGGCTTACGCTGTCTCGTGATATTGGCGCGGGCATACGGCTGACCGTCGGTGGCGGCGGTGATATCCTGCCCGATGGATTCTCGCCGCGCCTGATGGCTTCTGGCGCCTGGAGCCTTCCCCGCAGATAGTCGACGCCCCTGGCTTGGGCTGATGCCGGTGCGGCCCCAGACCGCGGCTATTTCCTCAACGCCTTCATGACCGGAATGTCGTAGCGTATTCCTATTCCCAGCGAGTACAGGAACTCGGTCGAGTTGCCGGGGCGCCATATCCAGACATCATCGTTTATAGTGCCAGCAACGGTGCCCTCGGAACCAGGCCAGGGTTCCTGCAATTCCAATGCATTGAAGGCGACGCTGGCGCTCAGGTCGACAAAGGCCAGAAAGTCGCCGAAGCGCCGTGAGGCCTGGGCGGTCAGTGCCAGCTTCTTCTCCAGGATGGAGTAGTCGAAGAGCTTGGTGCCTGGAGCCGGGTAGTTGGTGAATTCGTGCCAGGAATTGGTGGGCGACTTCGGACCCGAAAGCACGAATTCCAGATTGGATACCACATGGATCCCATACCACGTGCCATCATAATCGAGCCTGAACGCTATGTTGTTCTCTCCGTTATAGTAGCCCAGCATCAGGTCTTCTATCGATATCGACCGATACGTGCCATCGGCCATCGGGAATCTGGTATCGGGGTAGTAGGTGTATGAGTATTCATAGTTCTCGTCCGAGGCGTCTCGCGTACGGCTAAAGACGTACTTGGTGGCCAGCGCGTGGTGCAGCGAGAATGTGCCATAGTCGGTCTGCATCCTGCCGCCGAATGAGTACGCAGCCTTCCACGGGTGGTCCGAGCTGTCAAAGAGGCCGAAGATGCTCACATCGTCGATGTAGACTTGGGCGTCGAGATAGGCCTCCTGCGTAGGTTTCCAGTCCCAGAAGAACCCCATCACATCATTCTCATTGACGCCGGTTGACCACGGCCGGCCGGCGGTCCCGTTGACGTATTGAATCAGGTAGTTCGGCATGGGGCTGATGAAGTATTCGAGGTCAAACGACTTGCCGGCATAGACCGCGGCGTCCTGGAAGCCGAATCGCATGGTGCCCAGTTTGATGCCGTAGGTTTTAAGTTCTGCGCCACGGTCCGGGAACCCATCCGGGAAGGCCGGCGTGCTCACGGAGGAATCGCTGTTCAGCCGTATCCAGCGCGTCTCGTAGAACGCGAAGTCATTCTCGTAGCGGAAGTTCGCGATGATGGCCGGATTGCGCCTGGACGAGATGAACAGGCTGTACGGCGAGTCAATCACGTCGTGGTGTTCCAGACGCCCAACCTGCAGCTCGATCTCGTCGGTCCGGAAGACCATGCCGCCCTGGTTCATCAGGAAGTAGCTGTTGAACAGGGTTCCGCCTGGCATGTTCGCGATGTCCGGCGAGTACTTGTCATCCTGGTGAAACGAGGTGGCGGCGATGAAGGCGAAATGTTCGGATGTATAGCTGAAATCGATAAACTCGCGCGATGTTATCTGCCCGGACAGCGTTCCCTCGAAGCCGCCGGCCAGGTTGAAGTTCTGGTCGCTTGTTGGCTGCATGATGTCGGGGGCGAAGGAATAGTCCTGAGCCCAGAGTGTCGAAAGCGAGGCCACGAACGCCGCAACCAGCAGATATTTCTTGTCGATCATGAGTTTCCTTCCGCCTGTAACATCATTCCAGTATTGAATATATCTCCATTCCTGCACAAGCCCATCCCTCACAACTTCCCTTTGACATAA
>MTLE01000193.1_pt2 | contig 46298 bp, 43 predicted proteins | sample 1982461 | NCBI WGS metagenome assembly MTLE01 (sample SAMN05712605, study PRJNA340218) | biofilm metagenome | isolation source: sample SPL anode biofilm adapted to -200 mV | place: USA | collected 2012-02-03
CATTGTGTAAATCCTCCGTGAGATTGTTTTTGGGGTTTCCTTACCCCTTTAGAGTGTGCGCTCGGTCGGTCCTGCCGTTTCCCGCCTGGGCCCCATTGGTAGCCGGCCTGATCTCCCTTGCGCTTGCTGCTTTTAGTTACAGTATCGGTGGGCTCGGGAAAAACTTTAGGGGAAATTTCAAATTCATTGCTTTTTTTACAAAAGAGCCTCCCGACAAACTTCGGGAGGCTCTTGCCAGAAAATACTGCTCACCGCAGGTTAAATCATCCGACACAGGAGGCTGCCTTTGTATCCGCAGCTGGAGCCGTTCCGAAAAGAGGAAACTTGGTGGGAAACTTGTTCCCCTCAAGCACAATCTGCTTTGCAAGCATACGGTCGGGATTAAGAACTAGCGGCCCTTGGAGGTTAACAGTAACGGAGCGTGTTTCGGATACGAGTGTAGCCACGAGGAGAATGACAACCTCAGTTTTGCTATCAAGGGCAAGCCGGGAATGTTCGTCTGCCGTAAGGGAAACCGTATAGTCAGGAAGCACCTGCTGAGCATCCACCACCACAAAGGCGAGCGCGGGGTCATCCACGGACTGGAGCCAACGGAATGGCGTCGGTTTCTCAGGCGTAAGAAGAATGAAGCGGGTTCCGGAGAACCCCAGCATGCCGTCGGGCAGCGTAATTATCTTGTCATCTTCTATGTCAATCCGACCAAAACGAGAAGTTTCTATTTTCACGGCAATCACTCCTTCCCGGCACCGGCAAAGTTGACGGCACTCTCAAGATCCTCCAGACTCCAGGCAGCAGCCATCTGGTTTTCCTTCTGAACCTTGAGATAAATCTCCTCGCGGTAAATGCGCATGTCGCCGGGAGCCTCGATGCCGAGCCGCACCTGATTCCCCTTCATTTCCACCACCTTGATCCGGATTTGATCGCCAATGGTGATCGTCTCGCCCATTTTTCTCGTCAATACCAGCATGATGTGTGCCCTCCTGGCGCTTCTTCTCTTACGTGAGATAGTCGAGAAGCGAAACCTGGGAAACCTTCGCCGAGGCCGCCATGGCAGCCTGGTACGCCGTTTCTTGTTTGGACAGGTCACTTATGACCTGCATGATGTCAACGTCTTGCTTATCGGACATGATCTTGGTTGTACTGAACTTCATCTCCTCGATAATGGCATCGGCGGAGTTGAGCCGGTTCATGCGGGCACCTAGGTCGGTGCGCATGGCGAGAACCTGGTCCAGGGAGGCGTCAAGATTTGGAAGTTGCGCCTGCACCCCTGCCGAATCATTGTTCCCGAGAGCAGTGATGAGGTTGTCGAAAACGGTGATGATATCGGTCCCTCCTCCGCTCCCCCGCAACAACTCTTCCCCCGAATAATTGATCTGAACCGGAGCCCCCCGGTCCACTTCAACCATTAAAGCATCGTTGGTTCCCATGAAAGTTCCGGTGGTATCAAAAGCAGGTGTGTCGTTCTTGAAACCGCCGAAAATATAATGGCCGCTGAGCTGAGTATTTCCCAACTGCAACAACTGCTGCTTCAACTGCTCCATCTCGTTCTTGGCAGCCATGTACGACGCGGCATTATTGGTGTCATTTGCCATGCCCACTGCAAGCTCCTTGGCACGGATCAGCACATTGCCCATCTCTGACATGGCCGATTCACCCATAGTGAGCCAGGCAATGCCGTTGGAGATGTTTCTGCCGTACTGATCACCTAAAGCCAGCCGCGCCTTCAGGTTGAGTATCTGCTGGGCAGACACCGGATCATCGCTGGGCTGGCTCACCTTTATCCCCGTAGAGGCCTGCTGCTGGAGTTCCTCGGTCCTTCTGCGAATCACCTGGAGGTTATTGGTAACAAGGTTTGCCGTTGTATTTTGAGTCACTCGCATAATCGCTTCTCCATTCCCATTACCGGATGAGACCAAGGATTGTGTCCATCATCTCGGTGCCGACGTTAATCAGCTTTGCCGCACCTTCGTACGCCTTCTGGTATTTGATGAGATTGGCCAACTCTTCATCCAGGGAAACACCGGACTGGGATTCACGCAGGTTGTCAAGCTGCTTCATTATTCCTTCGCTCAGGCTGGAAGTCCGCTCGGCATCCTGAACCGCAACGCCGACCTTACCCACCAGAGAGTTATAAAACGCTTCCAGCGTCATATTCCCGCCGGAGGTTGCGAGCACCTTGTCGTAGACGCTGGCAATCGCCCTTGAGTTGATATTGTTGCCGGTGCCACCGGTTGCGGGATCAGTGTCGGCAGCGGCAATGTCAGCCGTTTTGGTAATCGCCAGCGATATCCCCGCAATGCCGCTATACCCGGCCACGGTTGCCGGGGTGGTGAAGAAATTCAGCCCCGTCGAACTGTTCAGGCCATATCCGGCAGAGTGGAGACCGTTGACTTCCGTCGCCAGGGAAGCGGCCAGTTCATCCAGGTCGGCCATAAAACCATTTACCAGAGAGTCACGAACCTGAAGAGCTCCCCCCAGTTCCCCCTGGGAGTTACTGCGACCGCCGGCAATGGTGCTGATGTCGACGGTGGTATTCCCCCCAGGAGAGGTGGCCATGATCTTGTAAAATCCGTTGTTGGCGGCATCAGGCTCAAGGGAGAGTTGCGCATACTTGTTGCCGATCACCAGCGGTTGCCCAAGACTCAGGCTGACGTTGATAGATCCGTCAGTGTCCTCCAGGTAGGTAACCCCCACATTCTCCGAAAGCTGCCGCACCAGCAGTTCGCGCTGGTCGCGCAGTTCATTGGCATTGGCACCCCGGATCTCTATCATCTTGATCTGTTCGTTGAGGGAGGCTATTTGGGTCAACTGGTTATTGATATCGGACGTTATCCCCTCCAGGGATTGGTTCGCCTCGTTTTTGATATCAGTCAGGTAGCTGTTGATCCGGTGGAAGTTATCGACGACCTGCTGGGCACGGGCCAGTATCGCTTGGCGCTCGGGCTGTCCCTGGGGATTTGCGGTCAAGTCCTGCCAAGCGGTGAAAAATTCTTGTATCGACTTACCGAGACCGTCGGCGGTAAATTCGTTAAAAAGCTGCTCGGCCCGGTTCATGGAGGCCAGAACCGTGTCGCTCCAGCCGTTTACCGAGCCTTCCGTAATGAGTTGCGACTGAAGGAAGTCGTCATAGGAGCGCTGGATCTCCGCCACATTCACACCGCTGCCGAGGGGGAAACCCCGCTCCTCGGTAACGTACGAGGTCTGGAAGATGGTGGTCTGCCGGGAGTAGCCGGGAGTGTTAACGTTAGTGATGTTCTCGCTGGTCACCTCAAGGGCGAGCCGCTGGGCGGTGATGCCGCTTTTAGCGATGTCGAGGATGCTCTGGATGGCCATGGGTCAGATCTCCTTGCGGAGTAAACTTGAGTTGGCGCCACGCTCCACCATCTGTCCCGAACCGCCGTAGGTTTCGGAAACGGTGAACCGGCTCTTGAAAAAGGCAAGGGAGCGATTGATGGTGGTAATGGAGCTCCCCAGAAACCGCCGGTTTTCGTCCGTCATGCGACGGATTTCGGTGGCAAGGGTAGTGAGTATTTCCTGCAATTCCTCCAGCTCGGTCTTATGCTGAAGGGAGCTGCGGGCGATTATGGGAGAGAGTGTTGCTGTATCGGCTAGGCCAAGGCGTGCGGCTTCGAGGGTCATCAACTGGCGGCAGTTGCCGTCTATTTCCTTCATGGCAGCAGCCACCTCAAGCTTGCGGGTAGTTGCCCCATGGAGCCGCTCGGTGTCGCAGCTGATAATCGCCTCGCGCTCTTCCGCAAGCAGCCGGAGCATTTCCTCCATGGTCGCTTCGCGGGCGTGTAACGCTTCCACCAGGTTCATCATGACGTGTGCCATTCGTCTCCTCCGTCCTGCTACCGGAACAGGGCCAGCATTTTGCCGGCAACAAGCCGGCTGTCAACCCGGTAGGTCCCGTCCGCCACCTGCTGTTTTATGGCCGCCACCCGGTCGGCACGCACGGTTTCTTCCGCCGGGGCGATCTGTTTCAAACGCTCCACCTGCATCTTGCCGAGGGAGAGCTCAACCCGGTCGGAGGATGCAACCGCTCCGGCGGCAGACACCGGCGCGGAGGCAGCGGATTTCTTCTCCACGTCGGCAGAGCGAACGGCAGCCGTACTGGAAAGCGATACAATATCGTTTGTTATGGTCATTCTTTTTCTTTACCTTTCGGAACCGTAATCGTCGTCTTTTCAGTGCGGCGTGCTGCATCCTCCACGAGTTGTTTCTCAATCATCGTGGCAAGCCCGATCCCCCCCTGACTCGTGGCGATGGCGGTGGCATATTCCTGATCGAGCATCGACTGGAATATCTCCTCCCCCCTGCCGCCTCCAGTAAGTTCGTTTTTCCCCACGGTATCGCGCATCGACTTGATCATCATGCCGACAAACATGGCCTCGAACTCGCCCGCTACCTTGCGGGCAGCCTTGGTGCTGTTCTCTCGGGCGGCCAGCTGCCGGGCACGGGCGGTGTCGGTTTCCTGGATCAGGGTCTCTGGAGCCATAGAGATCTGCATACTCTTCCTTTCGGCAAACTCCGCGAATACTTGAGCAAAAAATGCGAGGAATAGACCCTCGCATTTTTTACAGCACGTTGTATGCCAATGAAGGCGGAACCGGTTCTAAATGACTTCCACTTCAGCCTGCATGGCGCCGGCGGCCTTGATGGCCTGAAGGATGCCTATCAGATCCCGCGGTGTTACGCCCAAGGCATTGAGTGCCCGCACCACTTCGCCAATGCTGGCCCCCTCCTTAACCACGGCGAGTCCGCCGCCGCTTTCATTCACCTTGATTTCCGTACGGGGGACCACGGCCGTCTCGCCGGCCCTGCTGAAGGGGGCGGGCTGGGATACCTTGGGAGTCTCCTTGATGTAGAGGGTGAGGTTCCCGTGGGACACCGCCACTGTCGAAATTCTGACATTATCACCGATGACGATGGTTCCGGTCCTTTCGTTGAGGACCACCTTGGCCATGGCATCGGGACGAACATCAAGCCGCTCCATGTCGGAGACGAATTCCACAACCCGTCCCTTGTAGGATTCGGGGAGGGTCATCATGACCGCGCCGGGATCGGAAGCTGCGGCAACGCTCCCGTTGAACCGCTCGTTCACGGCTTTGGCAATGCGGGTGGCAGTGGTGAAATCGGGCTGGTGCAGGTTCAGGCGAAGCTGCCCCCGGTCTGCCAGCACATTGGGGAGCTCAAGCTCCACCAGGCCGCCGTTGGGGATCCGCCCCGCCGTGGGATGATTCTTCTGGGCCGATGCCGCCTGACCGCCATAGGAGAAAGAGTTCGTCAGCACCCCGCCTTGGGCCACAGCATAGACACGGTTGTCGGCCCCCTTGAGCGGCGTCATGAGCAGGGTGCCGCCGGCGATGCTCTTGGCATCCCCCATGGATGACACGAGAGCGTCGATGCGGGTCCCCTGTTTGGCAAAGGGGGGAAGGTTTGCAGTCACCATGACAGCGGCCACGTTTTTCACGGTAATGTCGGCACGGTTGACTGTTACCCCCATCCGCTCAAGCACGTTCACCAGGGACTGAACCGGGAATTCGGTCTGGTCACTGTCGCCGGTGCCGTTGAGCCCCACAACGAGGCCGTAGCCTATAAGCTGGTTCTCCCGCACCCCGTCGAAACTGGCGATGTCCTTGATCCGGACCGCCAGGGCCAGCTGGGGAAGGGCCACAAGAAGCGCCACTATACAGATTATTCGTTTAATCATGTTTTTTTCCGTTGCCTAACCACTGCAGGTTCCAGAGCTAGAAAGGCCAAATGTAATCTAAAATGTTCAACAACCACCCCGGCCGCTGCCGGTCACTGATGACCCCCTCGCCGGTGTAGGTGATGCGTGCATCGGCAATGAGGCTGGAGTTGACTGTATTGTCTGGGGAGATATCCCTGGGACGCACGGTCCCCTGGAGTACGATTATCTGATCTTCGTTGTTCACCTTGACGTTACGCCGCCCCTCGATGAGGAAGTTGCCGGTGGGAAGGACATCGATGATCTTGGCGCTCATGGTGGCCACAAGGTTCTCTTTCCTGGTTGTGGCGCCGCTTCCCCCGAAGTTGGAATTGCTGCTGGCCCCCAGCAGGTTGTTGAGGTCTGCGTTCCACACCTTGCCCAGGAGCAGCTTCTGCTTTTCAAGCCCCATCAGATAGGGAATGCTGGCCGAAATGCCGGCCGAGCGGTCCGTGTCGGTGGTCGCCTCTTTGCTGGCGCTGGCCTGCTCCACGATGACAACGGTGATGATATCACCCTTGCTCCGGGCCTTGTGGTCCGCCGTGAGCCCCGCCGATGCCGCCTGCCAGATGGAGCCGTTGGCGTAGGAGGGTTGAGGGGTCGGTAGCTGTTCGTCGAAGGAAGGAGACCTCACTTCAGCCTTCTCGATGGCGCACCCGGCCAATGCGAGACAAAGTATTGACACTGCCAAACGTTTCACTGACTTACTCCTGAAAGGCCGGGACCGGGGATCCGGGACCGGGGGCCGGAAACACCTAGAAATCAACCTGCACTGTGCCTGAATCTATAACCCGCGCCGGTACTTCCTTGAGGGAGCCCAGGTTCTGAACCTTAACTATGTCACCCTCGGCACCGTTGCCCCGTGCTTTGCCGGTGGCGGTGAGACGCATGGTCTGATTATCGATTACAATAGTTACCAACTGGCCGCTTTTCACCAGGGGTACCTTCTCAAGCTGCTCCCCGCGCAGCGGCATATTGGCTCTCACCGGCACTCGCGCCCGCTTCCCCACCACCTCTTCCACGCTTTGATATACCCGTCCCGGGAGAGATGAGAGATCACGCCTCTGGACGGTGACATCATCAGGGCCGATCACGTCGCCCCTCTCCAGAGCCCGGAGCACCACCACCGTATCGGCAAAGGCCTCCACCTCGACCGGAACAGTAAGGTTCCGTTCAACCCGGCCGTCCACCCTTACGATGAGTGCCAGGTTGGCCTTCCCCCAGCCTTCCCAGCGGTTCGGCGCAGCCACTTCAAAGGATACTTCGCCCGGAGGAAGCTTCAGATCACTCTGGAAACCGATGCGCCGCAGGGTTGTCTCCATGCCGAGCCCCTCCGTCTTCTGACGGACGAACTCAGTGACCGCGTCCTTCACCCTTGCATTGGGAATGGTCTGGGTGGCCGGGGCGGCAAACGCCGCCGTCGCCACCGTCAGCACCAGTATTGTCATCAACGTAACCAATCTCATATCTGTCTTCCCCGGTCCCCGGTCCCTGGTCCCAGGCCCCCGATTATTACCGCTTCAGGCTGTTGGCCGTCTGGAGCATTTCGTCGGCGGTCTGCACGGCTTTGGAGTTCACTTCGTAGGCCCTCTGCCCCGTAATCATGTTAACCATCTCTTCCATGACGCTCACGTTGCTCATCTCAAGGAATCCCTGGGCGGTGGTACCGAGTCCGTCCTGACCGGGAGTGCCGGTTGTGGCGTTGCCTGAGGCGTCAGATTCCTGGAAAAGGTTCTTGCCCATGGCCAGAAGCCCCGCAGGGTTGGAAAAAGTGGCCAACTGGATATTTCCCACGTTGGTGGGGCTTGTCTGCCCGGCCTGGGACACCGAGACGGTTCCGTCATTGCCGATATTGATGGCCGTGGCGTTGTTGGGAATAACGATTTCCGGGCTCAGGGGATAGCCGTCGGAAGTGACCACGCGCCCTTCGCTGTCCCGCTTGAAGGCGCCGGACCGGGTATAAGTGGTGGTGCCGTCGGGCATCTGGATCTGGAAGAACCCGTCCCCCTCAATGGCCATGTCCAGTTCGTTGCCAGTCTGGTTGATATTGCCGATGGTGAAAATCTTGGTAACCGCCGCAAGCTTGGCTCCAAGGCCAATCTGAATGCCGGTGGGCACTTCGGTGGAGTTGGTTGAAGGAGAACCGGTGGTCTTCATGTTCTGGTACATGAGATCCTGGAAATCGGCCCGGCTTTTCTTGAACCCCGCGGTGTTGACGTTGGCCAGGTTGTTCGCGACGACATCGATGTTCGTCTGCTGGGCCTGCATCCCTGAGGCCGCCGTCCACAGTGCTCTGATCATGAATCAATCCTCCGTGCGCATTGAGAAAGCGCGTCTGCTGTAGGGGCGATCCTTGCGATCGCCCGGTTGAACAGGGCGAATACAAGATTCACCCCTACACGATGTCGGTTATAGTTTCCCTATTTCATTGGCCGCCTTGCCGGTCAGGTCATCGTAGGCTTTGACCACCTTGGAGCACATTTCGAAGTAACGGTTCGTTTCGATGAGCTGGACCATCTCCTGAACAGTGTTCACGTTTGACTCTTCAATGGCGCCCTGCATCACCTTCTCTCCGGTCACCGGCTGTGGAGCGGCCTGGGGGTCGGCTGGCACGAAGAGGCCGCTGCCAATCTTCTGCAGTGCATAGGGCTTGGGGAAATCCACTACTTCCAGACGCCCCACCTGGCTCCCGTCCACGAAGACCTCGCCCCTGCCGTTGATATCAACCCTCCCTCCAGCAATAACGATGCCGCCGCCCACCTGGGCGCCGTCGGCGTTCACGAGACGGCCGCCCGCGTCGAGGCGGAAGTTCCCCTGCCTCGTGTAGGCCCGCTGCCCATCAGCCGTGGTAACGGCAAAGAAGCCATCGCCGTCGATGGCCAGATCGAAGGTATTCCCCGTCTGCTTGACAGAGCCCGGGGAGTAGTCGGTAAAGAAGACCGTTTCCGAATAGACCGGAGCATCGGTACCGCCGCCTGCGCGGGGCTGTGCCCCAACCGCCTGGAGCATCCCCTCGAAGGTCATCCGGTCTTTTTTGAAACCGGGGGTGTTGACGTTGGCCAGGTTGTTGGACAGAACATCCAGCCGCTTCATTGCCGCGATGTTCCCCGTGAGTGCCGAATAGATGCCGCTGTTCATAGGTTCTCCTTCAAGGTTTTCCCGGTCTTCACCGCATATTCTTCATCTTAGCCCGCAGCCTCACGATTGCCTGGCTATGGAGCTGGGAAATACGCGATTCCGACAGCTCCAACACCGCGCCGATCTCTTTCAGATTCAGCTCCTCGTAGTAGTAGAGGGTAATGACAAGTCGTTCTTTCTCGGGGAGTCCCTCGATGGCCTCGGTTAGCACATCGAGCATCTGCCTGGCCATGAGCTGGCTCTGGGGGTTCTCGACACCCTTATCCTCCAGGATGTCCAGAAGCCCGAAGGGGCTGCCGTCCTCATCCTCCCAGGACTCGTCGAGGCTCACGAAGGAGAGGAGGTGGATCTCCTCCAGCATGTGATGGTATTCCTCCACGCTTATCTCCAGGGAAGTGGCCACCTCTTCGCTGGTGGGGTTACGGCCGAGGCGGTGCTCCAGCATAACGAACTCCCGCTCCAGCTTCTTGAACTTGTCCCGCAGAGACCGGGTGAGCCAGTCCTGGGATCTAAGCTCATCGAGAATGGTTCCCCTGATCCGCTGCTCCGCGAACGTCTTGAACTGAACCCCGCGGGAAGGATCGAACCGCTCGGCAGCGGTAATGAGGCCGATTACGGCAGCGCTCATGAGGTCCTCCTGGTCAAGGTGGGGGGGTAGTTGGGAGGCAATTCTTCCCACCAGGAACTTGACCAGCGGCAAGTGGGATACAATCAACTCGTCGCGGGACTGGGCCGACGAACGTTGAGCCTCCTGCTCATATGCCTTAACAAGACAGTTCATAGGTTCTCCGTTTCGGCCCCGGCGCCGAGAAATCTCCTGAAGAAGAACTGCACGTTACCTTTGATGCGTCTTTCGCCGCCATTTTCCAGAATCCGCCGGGCAAGCGTCGTGAAACACCCCGCCGCCGGTGAGTCAGGGCAAAGCTCAAGAACAGGTTTCTGGCTCTTCACAGCCTCAAGAACGGAGTCGTCCCGCAGGACACATCCCAGGTAATCAAGGGAGATGTCAAGAAACCGACTTGTCACGTTGGAGAGTTTGGCGAAAACCTGGAGAGCGTCGTCAGTGTCGCGGGCCATGTTGACCAGCACCTTGAAGTAGCGCTCCGAATGCCGTGTTGCCAGGAGCTTGATGAGGGCATAGACGTCGGTAATGGACGTGGGCTCCGGCGTCACCACCACCACGATCTCCTGGGAGGCGGTGTTGAAATAGGCGACGTTGTCGGAGATTCCCGCCTCGGTATCGACAATGAGAATGTCGAAGTCCTCCTCGAGGGCGTCGAGCTCATCCATAATTTTGACACGCTCTTGCAACCCAAGAGAGGTAAAGTCGGGAAGCCCAGATCCGGCCGGGATGATTTTGATTCCTCCCGGGCCATCGGTGACAATCTCCTCAAGGCTTTTCTTGCCGGCAAAAACGTCATTCAGGGTAAAATCAGGGGTCAGCCCAAGGAGGACGTCGATGTTGCCGAGCCCCAGGTCCGCATCAATAACCAGGACCTTCTTCCCCCCCTTGGCCAGCGCCAGCGCCAGGTTGACAACAACGTTACTCTTGCCGACCCCCCCTTTGCCGCTGGTCACGGAGATGACCCTTATTGCCTTCTGGTTCCGCCCGTCTTGGGCTCGCGCCGCCGTGGCCTTGCGCTTCTTGCTTACGGAGGTGGCCAGTTGCCGGAGGCTATCTGCCTGGTCTCCTGTCGTCGCCGTTAAGTTCATTCCTTGATCTCCCCAAGTACAAGCCCGGCAAGTTTCCCGGGAGTTGCAATTTCCAGGTCTTCAGGCACCCGTTGCCCCGTTGTGAAGTAAGAAAGCGGGAACTTGGTCCTCAGGTGGGCATTCACGATGCCGCCATAGCTCTCGCTCTCGTCCAGTTTCGTAAAAATGACTCGGGATATGGGCAAAACCCCGAACCGTTCCACCACTTCCTGCAGTTCCCGGTCGCGGGTTGTGGCCGCAAGGCAAAGATGGATCTCGATGGCAAACCGGGACTCCAGGAAACTCCTCAGCTCTTCGATTTTTTCGTTATCCTTGTGGCTTCTCCCCGCCGTATCGATGAGGATCAGATCCTTGTCGGAGTGGAGTTCGATTGCCGCCTCCAGTTCCGCCGGAGTGGTGGCAACCTCCACGGGAACCCCCATGATGCGTGAGTAGGTCTTGAGCTGTTCCACGGCGCCGACCCGGAAGTTGTCGATGGTGATGAGGGCTGCCCGGTGGTTCTCCCGCAGGGCGTAGTTGGCCGCCAGCTTGGCAATGGTGGTGGTTTTGCCCACCCCCGTAGGTCCAACGAGCGCAATTATCCGCGGACTGTTTTTCTTGAACGCGAGGGGACCGGCACATTTGATGACCTTCTTGAAAGCCTGGGGAAGGAACGAGCGGATTGCGTCCACGGTCCCCCCTTTTTTTGCCTCGGGCTCCACCTGTTCCATCACCGTGCGCACCGCACTCCGCTCGAGCCCCTTGCGGTGCAGCTCACCCATGACCACCCGGAGCGAACCCTTGAAACCACCCTTGCCGCCTTCGGCGCCAGACGCCTGCCTTACCGGCTTCGCAGCCAGGACCTCGGCTTTCTCGGACGGGGTAACCCCTTCTCCGGCTTCCTTTGCCGCCAAGGTCTTGAAAAGAAGCTTCTTCATCTCTTCAAGGTCCTGCTTCTGGATAGTCTTCGGAACCGAGTCAACGGGCGAGGAGGGCACAACCTTTTCCGCCACCGGCGTGGCCGGGGGTCCTGCCTGAGCCTTTGCGGCCGTCTCCTTACGGGTGAGAACCTCAACCCGCTCGCGCAGGTCTTTCAGTTCCCTGGCCAATGGACCCAGCATGGAACTCTCCATCATTTCCTTAGTGGAAATATGCTGTTCCTGAGCCTCCCGGTAGGGGTTCGGCGCCGGTTGACGCGGGGCCATATCGATACCCGCCGTAACCTGCACCACCTCCTTCGAGAAAAATCCGAGGATTCCCCCCCGGCGCTCTTTCTTTGAGGAGATAATCATGGCATCCGGGCCAAGTTCTGCCTTGACCTTCCGGAGAGCCTCCGACATGTCCACCGCTTCGAATGTTTTAACCAGCATTGAGCGTCACCACCCCTAACGATTGGATTTTGACGTTGGACGGAATTTCGTTGTGCGACAACACCGCCAGGTTCGGCACGAACCGCTCGGTGAGTTTTTTCACATGCCGCCGGATCGACGGCGATGCCAGGAGCGCGGGATTGGTCCCCGCCTGGTTGAACTTCTCGATCTCCTGCCGGATGCTGGAGAGAATGGCCTGGGCCGTGTTCGGCTCGATGGCCAGGTAGCTCCCCTGCTCCGATGGCTGGATCCCTTCGGCCACGATTTCTTCCACCCGGCGGTCGAGGCTTATGATGCAGAGGGTCTCGTCATCCCGCTTGTACTGATCGATGATGTAGCGCCCAAGGGCCTGCCGCGTGAACTCGGTGAGCATCTCCGGATCTTTGGTGAGCCCCCCGTAGTCGGCCAGGGTCTCCAGAATCGTCCGCAGGTCCCGGATGGAGACTCCCTCGCGAAGCAGGTTCTTGATGACCCGGAGTACCGTTCCCAAGTTGAGGAGGTTCGGCACCAGTTCGTCCACCACCTTGGGGAAGCTCGATGAAAGGTTGTCCAGAAGCTGCTGCAGCTCCTGGCGACCAACCATCTCGTGGGCGTGTTTCTTAATGATTTCGCTGATATGGGTAGCGATAATCGTCGTACTATCCACCACGGTGTAGCCGTAGAGCTGGGCCTGCTCCTTCACTTCGGTCCTGATCCAGATAGCAGGGAGACCGAAGACCGGCTCGGTTGTCCGCACCCCGTCAACCTGGCCGGCGACCGCTCCGGAATCCATGGCCAGATACTGACCCGCCAGCTCGCCGCCCCCCACCTTGGCCCCCTTGATAAGGACGTTATACTCGTGGGGCTTCAGCTGGAGGTTGTCGTGGATATGGATCGGCGGCACCACAAACCCCATCTTCTGGGCATATTGACGGCGAATTGAGCGGATCCGCTCCAGAAGTTCCCCCTCCTGGGCCGCATCCACCATGGGGACCAGGCCGTATCCCACTTCCAGCTCCAGCATGTCCAGGGGCCGGATAGACGCCTGTTCTCCCGCCTCTCCCGCCTCCGACGGCGCCGGGAGGGAGGTCAGCTCCTCCTCCATCACCTTGGGAGCCTCCTTGGCCATTCGCCCGCCCATGTACGCCAGCCCCGACAGAAGGAAGAAAGCGAAGTGGGGAAGCCCCGGAATGAGGCCGAAAGCGAAAAGAACACCGGAAGAAACGTAGAACGCCTTGGGATAATTGAGGAACTGACCGGTAATCTCATGGCCGAAGTTTTTCTCGTCGGCCGAGCGGGTTACGATGATGCCGGCGGCGGTGGAAATGATGAGGGCCGGTATCTGGGCCACTAGCCCTTCACCGATGGTCAGAAGCGTATAGTTGGAGAGGGCTGTTTCCAGCGGCATTCCGTTCTGCCAGACGCCGATGACGAAACCGCCGATAATGTTCACCAGCATGATGAGGATGCCGGCAATGGCATCTCCCCGCACGAACTTGCTGGCACCGTCCATGGAGCCGTAGAAATCGGCCTCCCGCGACACCCGCGAACGGCGGCGCCGGGCTTCTTTCTCGTTAATGAGACCCGAGGAAAGGTCGGCGTCAATGGCCATCTGCTTGCCGGGCATGGCGTCCAGGGTGAAGCGGGCCGCCACCTCGGCCACCCGGCCGGCGCCCTTGGTGATGACCGTAAAGTTGATGATTACGAGGATCAGGAAGATGACCGCCCCGACCACGAAGTTGCCGCCGACCACGAACTGGCCGAATGCCTTGATAACGTGTCCCGCCGCATCGGTCCCTTCATCGCCATGGAGAAGAATGAGCCGCGTGCCGGCAACGTTAAGGGCAAGCCGGTAAAGGGTAGTAACAAGCAACACCGACGGGAAAACCGAGAAATCCAGCGGCTGCTCGGTATAAAGGGTCACCAGGAGGATGGCAAGGGCAACTGTAATATTTGCGGCAAGGAAAACGTCAAGCAGCATTGCCGGCAGCGGAACGATCATCAGGGCCAGGACGCCGATGAGCGCCACAGCCATGTAGATGTCCGAGTTGCTTTTTGCTGGCTGAAGGTCTACTGCTTCGGCCGCCGGAAGTGCCATAAAGTAAAATCTCCTTGGAAATAGAGCCATTAAGTGGCGCGACCTCAAATCTGCAACCGTTGTGCCATTTGGTCCTAAAGATATATTATCGAATGGCTGAACAGGGGAATGTCGCTGGTTGGAGGGAAATTGCTAAAGAAATGGCGGAGCATGCCGATAAGACATATAGCTATTAGAATGTACGTCTTTTTGAAATGTTTCAGTCAAGGTTTTGACTTGGCACCTGCTGCCCGGTTGATTTCCTGGGTCAATAATCTTCCTCCCAATCTCCGGCACCTCGTCCGGATTTTCCGAAAATCCCTTCTATGAAAACAGCTGCCTCCTCAACAGTAACGGCGAGACGCCGGACCTCTGCAGGGGCGACCAGTTCGCTGTTCACGCCCAATCAAAGCTTGACAACATACCCCCAATTCACTAATCTGCGATAAATTTTGATTAACACTGTTAAGTGCCATGACTTTGCGCGAACGAAGACATAAACACAAGGTTCTGTTCCGGCAGGAGATCCTTGACGCCGCCAGGGAGCTTTTTTCCCAGATCGGCTACGAGCGTTTCTCCATGCGAAAACTTGCGGCAAAAATCGAGCATTCCCCCACCACCATCTACCTTTATTTCCGCGACAAGGACGACCTTCTCTATTCGCTCTGCGAAGAACTGTTCGCAAAGCTTTTCGAGAGCTACCAGCATATCTCGAAGGTCAATAGCGACCCGCGGGAGGCGTTGCGACTTTGCCTCCTGAAGTATATCGAGTTCGGTCTGGCGAATCCCGGCCACTACAAGGTCGCCTTTTTCACCAGTCCTGTCGTCTATGGTTCGCCGACGGAATTTCTGCAAAAGGACAGCATGGGACGGCGCACTTATTTTCATATCCTCCGGACTGTCGAAGAGGCCATGGCGGCTGATGCGCTCCGAGCCATGGACGCAGACCTTCTCGCACAGACATTATGGACCGCTGCCCACGGAGTCGTGACGTCACGGATTTACACAGCCGACTTCCCCATGGTGGACGCCACCCTCCAGGCAGAGACGCTGGTGGATGGTTTACTCGCCGGTTTCTGCAAATAAAAAAATTTTTCGCGTTATTTACACTGTTAACTAAAAATATCATAGTTAATCTTTATTGCCGCTCAAGGAAAGGATGCACGAATGGCAAAGGGAATACTCAAAAAGTTTGCCGTGATCGCGGGCAACAAAAAAACCGGGTCACAGGCCGAAGATGAACGTACCGTCATCGCCCCCATAAAAGAGGTATCTGGAAATGCCGTCCACTGCCGCGAGGCTGTCAAAAAAGCGGGGGAGTATCTTCTGGCACTTCAGAATCCGGATGGGTTCTGGGTCTTCGAGTTGGAAGCGGACGTTACGATACCGTCGGAATACATCATGCTTCAACGGTTTCTCGGCAGGGAAGTTTCCCCGGAACTGGGAAAACGGCTGGAGAACTACCTCCTGGACAGGCAGTTGCCCGACGGCGGCTGGCCCCTCTACGCCGAAGATGGTTTTGCCAACATCAGCGCCACGGTCAAGGCATACCTCGCCCTCAAAGTGCTGGGGCACTCGCTCCAGGCACCCCACATGATACGCGCACGCCTTATGGTCCTGAGCCTCGGCGGAGCGGCCAAATGCAACGTGTTCACCCGTATCCTGCTGGCCCTGTTCGGCCAACTCCCCTGGCATACCCCGCCGGCAATGCCAGTGGAAATTGTGCTTCTCCCCCAGTGGTTTTTCTTCCACCTCAGCAAAGTATCATACTGGTCGAGAACCGTTATTGTCCCACTGCTGCTGCTCTACGCCAAAAAGCCGGTTTGCCGGCTACGGCCCGAGGAGGGAATTCCGGAGCTCTTCATTACTCCACCCGACAAACTGCGCAACCTGGATGGCTTTCAGCCGGGGTACTGGCGAAAAAACGCCTTCATCGTACTTGACCGCCTGCTTAAGCGGTGCAGCCGTTTCATTCCTTCGAGCATTCACCGGAAAGCCCTTGCCGAAGCGGAAAGCTGGATAAGATCCCACATGCAGGGGAACGGCGGAATCGGCGCCATATTCCCGGCCATGGCCTATGCGGTCATGGCTCTCCGCGTGCTCGGCTGCGGGGAAGACGATCCAGACTATATCCGCGGATTACAGGCCGTGGACGACCTGCTCCAGCACCGGACCCCCAGGGAATCAAACGCCCCCGGCAAGGGCGGCGCATGCGTAGACAGCGGGTCCTCGGCGGCTCTCGCCATTGATCCCTCGGCCCACGAGGCCGCGGACGGCACAGGAACCAGCAGCATCTGCCAGCCATGCAATTCCCCCATCTGGGACACCTGTCTGAGCCTGTCGGCTCTCATGGAAGCGGGGATACCGTCGGACCACCCCGCAGCCAAAAGGTCTGTTGAGTGGCTATTGTCCCAGCAGATCTACTCACCCGGAGATTGGTCGCAGAAGGCTCCTGATCTCGAGGGAGGTGGGTGGGCTTTCCAATTCGAGAACACCCTTTATCCCGACCTGGACGACACTTCCAAGGTAATCATGTCGCTCCTGCGGTGCGGAGCGCTGGAGAATGAACATTACCGCGACCGGATCGCCCGCGGCGTGAACTGGGTGCTCGGGATGCAGAGCAGTGACGGGGGGTGGGCCGCCTTCGACATCGACAACAACTACCACTACCTTAACGATATCCCGTTCGCCGATCATGGGGCGCTCCTGGACCCAAGCACATCTGACCTGACGGGACGCTGCATTGAACTGCTCTCCATGGCTGGTTTCGATAAGACGTTTCCCCCCATCGCACGGGGGATCAGTTTCCTGCGCTCGGAGCAGGAAGAGAGTGGCGCCTGGTTCGGCCGCTGGGGAGTAAACTACATCTACGGGACCTGGTCGGTATTGTCCGGGCTCAGGCAGGCAGGGGAAGACATGCAGCAGCCGTACATCCGCAAGGCAGTGGGATGGTTGATGTCATGCCAGAACCATGACGGGGGATGGGGAGAAACCTGCTATTCCTACGACGATCCATCGCTGGCGGGCAAAGGCGCGAGCACTCCGTCACAGACGGCCTGGAGCCTGCTGGGGCTCATGGCCGCGGGAGAGGTGCACAGCCTTAGTGTCCGACGGGGCATCCGCTACCTGCTTGATCACCAGAATCAAGGGGGAACCTGGGAGGAAAAACATTTTACCGGGACCGGCTTCCCGAGGGTCTTTTACCTGCGCTATGACGGGTACCGCCACTTCTTCCCCCTGTGGGCCCTCGGCGTATATTCCAGACTCAGCGCAGGACAAAAGACCTGCCAGGACGAACGCCGGCATGGATCGCCCGGCGACCTCCGTCTGCCGTGCCTGGAGAATCAGTAATACTCCTCACCATACTCCGGCACCTCGTCCAGATATCCAGGAATTCCCTCGAGGTGGGCAATGGCTGTGTCAACGGAAGCGATAAGCCGCTCCCGGTCCTTCGGATAGCTCCCTGCCAGCTCCAGGAAATTTGAGACATGGTTCGAGCGGAGAACGGTCCGCTGGGGTGAGAGGTGCGTCAGCAGCTCCCGGGCTTCGGCCAGCAGTTCCCTCCGGGTGCATTGCTCCAGAGTGTCGATAAATTCCTCGTTGTGGCGGCGGAAAAGAGTGAGGAGCGAGAAGAACTCGGGATTCACCCGATTCACCCAGGCGGCCGTGGCCCGGGCATGCTCAAGACTCCGCCCCCGCCCCGCCACCCCCAGAATCGCCGTAACCGACAGCTTCATCCCCGCTTCCCGGGCCTTGCACGCCTCCTGCGCCATTTTTTCCGCAGCAAACCCCTTGTTCACCGCAGCAAGCGTCGCATCATCCCCCGACTCCAGGCCGAAGTAAAGAATCCGGAGCCGTTTCTCCCGCAGTATCCGCAGCTCAGCCACACTCTTGGTGGTGAGGCTGTTGGGCGAGGCGTAGGAGCCGACCCGCGTCAGGTTCGGAAACGTTGCGGCGAGCCGGTCAAGGATGGCACAAAGCCCATCGAAGGGATAAACCAGGGCATCGCCATCGGCCAGAAAGACCCGGTCAACAAAGGGGCGGAGGCGGGCCGGGATACCGTCGATCTCGGCGAAAACCTCCTCCACCGGCTTGATGGCAAAGCGCTTCATCTTGTACATGCCACAGTAGGCGCAGTGATTCTGGGAACAGCCGATGGTAATCTGGAAGATGAGGCTGCGAGCCTCACTGGGGGGACGGAAGACGGGGTCGATATAGGTGGGCATGGCTCGCTACCTCAAAGTTCAGTCATTTATTGCATCGGCATGAAAAAACGCCCGCCGGTACTCTCTCTTCAACCGCTCTCTGTCCGCACTCCCGATAACGTCCCACGGGAGCATCTCGTCCAGGGGGATGGTGCGGTGGACAAGGAGATGGGGATCCGGGTCGAACGCCCGGGCTGCCCGCTTCCAGTTTCCAAGCTCCGCAGCGCGCAGGAGGAAAGATGAGAGCCGCCGGTCACCCCGGGAGAGAAGAGCTTGAAGCCAGGCGTCCTTGGGGCTCTCGGAAATCAGCCGCACGTTGGAGAGCTTACCCACCGACTGCTGAAGGTACTTGAGTTTCTTCTCCAGGGAGGGCACCTCCTCCATGCCGCACCACTGGAAGGGTGTGAAGGGCTTGGGGACAAAGGGGTTCACGGAGAGGATGATATCCCCGAGCCGCTTGTTTTTTTTCGCCGCGGCAATGACCCGTTCGCGGATTTTCCCCACGAGGAGGACCATTTCCTCCAGGTCTTCCATGGTTTCAGTGGGGAGCCCGATGATGAAGTAGAGCTTCAGGTTGAGGATATCGTGGCCGATGAGGAGATCGCAGGCGGCAAGGATCTGCTCCTCGGTCAGATTTTTGTTGATGAGATCCCGTATCCGCTGACTCCCCCCCTCCGGTGCCAGAGCCACGGTCTTGTGTCCGCTCGCCTTCAGCACCTCGATCATCCCCTCGTCGAGACGGTCGATCCGCAGCGACGATACCGACACCGTCCCGCCTTCCGCCAGGATGTGCCGGCAGAGGTCGCCGATCTCCCGGAAATCCGACACCGCAGCCCCCACAAGGCCGATCTTGCGCCGGTGCATGAGCCCTTCGGCAACTGCGTTCTTAACTGCCTCAAGGGATCGTTGCCGGTAAGGATGGTAGATGAAGCCGGCGGCGCAGAAGCGGCACCCCCTCCCGCACCCCCGGGAAACCTCAACGAGATACATGCCTGAAAACTCGGTGCCCGGGGTCAAAATCTCCGACACGGTGGCCCGGCCGTCCGGGTCGGCCATCCAGGACCGCGCCACCTGCTCCGGCGTCCCGCAAAGGGCCCGTCGCGACACAACTCTGGGGCCGTCGTACTCCATCTCATAAAGGGAGGGAACGTATATGCCGGGAAGTGCCGCAACGCCGGCAAGGAAAGAGCCGCGGTCACCGGTCCCCTCCGAGCGGATGCGGTCCAGAAGCGGCGGCAGAATCGTTTCTGCCTCGCCGACACAGATAAAGTCCAGGAAGTCGGCTACCGGTTCCGGATTAAGGAAAAGGGCTGCTCCCCCCCCCATGACGAGTGGATGGGAGGTCGTCCTATCTGCTGCCAGTGCAGGAATGAAGGCCAGATCGAAAATGACGGGGATATTCAGGTAATCGCTCTCGAAGGAGACCGAAAAGGCAACTATATCGAATGATGAAAGGGGTTCCTGGGACTCCAGGGAGAGGAGGCTGGTGCCGCTGCGGCGGTATTCCCGCAGATCGTCGAGGTCTGGGAGAAAGGCCCGTTCGCAGAGGATATCAGATTCGGAATTCAACAGCGCATGAACCGTCTGGAAGCCGAGATTGCTCATGGCCACCGAGTACCGGTTCGGGTAAACGAGACAGACCGTCAGCTTGCCGCCCCGGCGTTTGGGGGCGCTTCCCTCTTCCTGCTCCAGGATGCGGCGGTACTTTTCAATGATTTTCCATGACATTGATTGAGGTTACCACGGGGGAGGACGATTCAGAAAGAGGAAAAAAAGGCCCGGCCCCCCCTGGAGGGGGTTAGTGGGGGAGCCGGGAAATGGCATGCAATGACGTTAATCCAAGGGTGCGGGGCGGTCGTGGGAAGGGAAAAACCCTGCGGCGCCCCAATTTAAACTAATCGACCGACTTCCTCAGGAAGGTCGGGATGTCGTACTGGTCATCCTCTTCGGAGAAGAACCCCTTCTGACGGTTGTAAGAAGGTTCACGCTGCTGCTTTTCACGAATGAACGTGGGAATCTCACGGTTCACTTCCTGGCGGGGGGAGATGGGGTTAACGCTCTTGAGTTCCTGGCGCTGCTTCTCCACATCGAACCGGTCGCCAAAACCGGTCGCGATGGCGGTCACCTTCAGCTCATCGGCCAGTTCCTCATCAATGGTGACACCGATGATGATGTTGGCATCCTCGTGGACCTTCTCGTGAATGGTCCGGTTCACCGCTTCAAACTCATCCATGGTCATGGAAGAGGAACCGGAGATGTTAACCAGAACCCCTTTGGCTCCGGAAATATCCACGTCCTCGAGCAGCGGGCTGGAAATGGCTTTCAGCGCGGCCTCAACGGCACGGTTCTCGCCGGCGGCGACGCCGATCCCCATCATGGCCATGCCGCGCTCGCTCATGATGGCTTTCACGTCGGCGAAGTCCACGTTGATGAAGCCGCTGGTGGTAATGAGGTCCGAGATCCCCTGAACAGCCTGGCGGAGCACATCGTCGGAAGGCTTGAAGGCATCGAGGATGGACATGGACTTGCCGGCAAGCCCGATAAGACGGTCGTTGGGGATCACGATGAGGGAATCAACGTGCTTCTTGAGCTCCCGGATGCCGTCATCGGCCTTGGAAAGGCGCTGCTTCCCCTCACGGGAAAACGGCTTGGTGACAACGCCCACAGTGAGAGCGCCCACCTCTTTCGCAACTTCGGCGATTACCGGAGCGGCGCCGGTTCCGGTGCCGCCGCCCATGCCGGCGGCGATGAAAATCATGTCCGCGCCCTTAAGGGTTTCGGCCAGCTGCTCCCGGTCCTCCAGGGCCGCTTCGCGCCCCCGTGTCGGGTCAGCGCCTGCACCGAGTCCCTTGGTGAGCTGACGGCCAATCTGAATCTTGACCGGAGCCTTGGAAATACGCAGGGCCTGCACGTCAGTGTTGGCCACGGCGAAGTCAACCCCCCCCACCTGGCTGGCGATCATTGTATTGACTGCGTTCCCCCCGCTGCCGCCGATACCGATGACCTTGATCTTCGCACACTGATCGATGTTTTCGTCGAATTCGAACATACCCTACCCCCTTTTCCCTTTCTGTGTGTGTTTGGTTGTCATTGCAATGCAAAACAGAACATGAACTTATGAATAAAAATATTTAAGAAATTTACTGCTGCCGGGCCTAGAAGAACTCCCCGAACCACTCCTTCATCCGCCGGGAAACCCGCCGGAAGAGGTTCTCGTCGGTCTGGGCCGTGGGGAATTCGCGAATACCCACATTTTTGCTCCCATAGACCACGAGTCCGACGCCTGTTGCATAAACCGGCGAATTGACCACATCCACGAGGCCGCCGATCTGCTGGGGCATCCCGCGGCGCACCGGCAGATTGAATACCTGCTCGGCCAACTCAGGCATCCCTTCAAGAATGGTAGTACCGCCCGTGATAACCACACCCGATGCGATCATGTCCTCAAAGCCGGATTTCAGTATCTCCCGGTTGACCAGGGTGAATATTTCCTCCACCCGCGGCTCCAGAATCTCGGCCAGGAGCTGGCGGGAAAGGACCCGCGGCTTGCGGCCACCCACGCTCGGCACCTCGATGGTCTCTTCTTTACCCACCAGAGACGCCATGCAGCAGCCGTATTTCTGCTTGATCTTCTCCGCCTCGGCCATGGGTGTCCGGAGCCCCACGGCGATATCATTGGTCAGATGGTTTCCTCCCAGGGAGAGGACCGAGGTATGCTTGATGGCGCCGTCCACGAAGATGGCGATGTCGGTGGTGCCGCCGCCGATATCCACGAGGGCGACCCCAAGCTCCTTCTCATCGGCCGACAGGACCGCCTCGGATGAGGCCAGCTGCTCAAGGACGATGTCGGCCACGTCAAGCCCCGCGCGGTTGCATGCCTTAACGATATTCTGGGCACTTGCCACGGCGCCGGTAACGATGTGAACCCTGGCCTCAAGCCGGACGCCGCTCATGCCGAGGGGCTCGCGAATGCCGTCCTGATCGTCGATGATGAATTCCTGGGGAAGGATGTGAATTACTTCCCGGTCCATGGGGATTGCAATTGCCTTGGCGGCATCAATGACCCGCTTCACGTCCTCAGAGGTGACCTCGCGGTTCTTGATGGCGATGACCCCCTGGGAGTTGAACCCCTTGATGTGCCCGCCGGCGATGCCGGCATAGACGGAGCGGATCTCGCAGCCGGCCATGAGTTCAGCCTCGGAGACCGCCTTTTTGATCGACTCGACGGTGCTCTCGATGTTTATCACCACACCCTTGCGCATTCCGCGCGACGGGCTGCTGCCGATTCCAACGATATCGATACCGTCCTCGGTTACATTACCGACGATGGCACAGATTTTCGTTGTACCGATATCGAGTCCAACGATCAGGTTATCCCTTCGTGCCGACATAGTGTATCTCCCTTCCCCGCGTTATCCTTTTTTGACGATAATCTTGTCCTGGTAGTCGCAGTCGATGTACTCCACAGCTACCAGCTGTTCTTTCAGTTCCCCGTAAACCATGGCAAAACGGGCCAGCTTAGTATCGTAACCCTCTTTGCCGAGCCGCACCGGAACGCCGCCATCAGCAGTGAAGAGGGTCAGCCCGAATCCCTTGTCGATGTGAATCTCCGAAACATCGGCCAGGGTAAAATGCCGCCCTTTCTTCAAGGTGTCCATGAGGGCCACGGCACTGGTCAAAAGTTCCTTCGTACCCTTGGGGTCCCGGGCCAGATCCTCTTCGGCAACACCGGTTATAACCGGGTAGTCGAGGCTGTCACCCTGGGTGAGGGGCTTGAATACTTCGCCCTTGGCATCCATGTAGTAGAGGAATCCCATGTTCACTACCGCCACCGGTTCCCGCTCCACTACGGCTACGCTGAGCGTGTGGGGGAAATAGCGGCGCACCTGCACCGTCTCGACCCAGGGGTTCTTGGACAACTGCTCACCGATACGGCTCAATCGCAGACTGAGCATGGAATCACCGGGCCTCACCCCGGACATATCCACCACCTCACCACGGGTCAGGTGCCTGAGTTTCGACACCTCGATGGTCTCCACCTGTAACACGGCCATCTCGTACTGTGAAGCAAACTTGTATCCCTCGTAACCGCCAATTCCAACAACGGCAACAGTCACCACACCGAACACGATGCGGCTTCCCCAGGTAATGAGTGGGCGCCAGTTGATCGGCTTACGCTCCCTCTTCACCCGGTTGCGGCTCTTTTGTGGCGGCAGTATTCGAGTTTTTACGTGCAAGTCTCGCATGGACGTCCGTGATTCTTTAATGGCGATTCGGTATCAGCAAAGGCTGCAAACTGCCCCGCTCCCCTAGTTCCCAATCCCAATTTTCAGCGAAGCTGAAATCAAAATCCGCTCTACCAACTCTTCGAAACTGATCCCCGCCTCCTTCTGGGCGATCTCCGGCAGGAGGCTCAAGGCAGTCATCCCCGGCAGGGTGTTCACTTCGAGAAGATAACACTCACCCTCTTCGGTCACCAGGAAATCGACCCTACTGTAGCCGGCGCACCCCAGGGCACGGTGGGCTTTTTCCCCTTCGGCAAGGAGCTTGCGGTACAGGTCGGCAGGGAGAACCGGCGGGCAGATGTGTTCCGCCATGCCGTCGGTGTATTTGGCCTCGAAGTCGTAGAACTCCTTTTTCGGCACAATTTCGATTGCTCCCATGGCCCGGTCGTCAAGGATTCCCACCTGGATCTCCCGTCCCTTGACGAATTTCTCCACCAGCACCTCGTTGTCGTAGCGGAACGCACTCTCCAGGGCAGCTGGGAGTTCTTCCGCCTTTTTCACGATGCTCACGCCAACCGACGATCCTTCCTGGGAAGGCTTCACCACCACGGGGAAGCCGAGGCCGGCAGCCATGGGATCGATGGTTTCACCACGCACGAGCACCCGGTGGGGGGTGATTGTCAGGTCCGCGGCGGCAAAAGACTGCTTGGCAAAAATCTTGTTCATGGCCAGGGCGCTGGCAAGAACTCCCGACCCGGTATAGGGGATTCCCATCAGCTCCAGTACCCCCTGGACCGCCCCATCTTCGCCATAGCGGCCATGGAGGCAGATGAAGGCAACATCGATCCACTCACGGACCAGCGCCTGTGGCAAATCCCGGTCAACGTCAATGGCAATGGCGTCATATCCCCGAGCCAGAAGCGCCTTGTGCACTGCGGCTCCACTGGATAGGGAAACCTCCCGCTCTGCGGATAGCCCCCCCATAAGTACGCCGATCTTCTTGGTTTTCAGTTCATCGTTGGTCATCGTCTTCCCGCCTGCGCGCTCCTTGGAAGCATCTCCTTAATCACTCTTCACCAACAATCCTGACCTCTTCTTCAAGAGATATGCCGGTATTCCGCCTCACTTCATCCTTTATCAGCGCCGACAAGGCAAGAAAATCAGCCGCCGTCGCATCTCCGCGATTTATCAGGAAATTGGCGTGGACCTCCGATACCTGCGCCCCGCCTATCCGAGTACCCCGGAGCCCTGCCCCGTCGATTAACCGCCAGGCCGCCCCCCCTTCGGGATTCTTGAAGAAAGAGCCGGCGTTGGGGTAGCCAACTTTTTGACTTTCAGCCCGGTGCGCCAGGTAGCCGGCGATACGGTTACCGATTTTATCAGGGTCGTCCGGTTCCAGCCGGAAAGTCGCCCCGGCGATGATCTCTCCGGGGGCCAGCCGCAAATACCGGTAACCGTACTCCAGTTCGTCGCGCCGCACCTGCCGGGAAGTCCCATCCCGCAAGGTAATCAGCTCTTCCACATGCTCTAGAATCGCTCCCCCTTGGGCACCTGCGTTCATGGCCAGGGCTCCTCCGATCGTGCCCGGTATCCCGCAGAGAAATTCCAGGCCGCCAAGCCCCCGCTCCTTCAAATACCCCACGAGCATCTGGTTGGTTACCCCTGCCCCGACCGAAACCTTCCCGCCGGAAATGTGCGTCAACTCTCTGAAGCGTTCGAGGGAGACAACGACTCCCCGGATCCCCCCATCACGGACCAGAAGGTTGTACCCGCCGCCAACCACAAAATGGGGGGTAGCGGTTTCAGCCAGAAGCGCAAGAAGTGTCTCCAGGTCGCCCCGGTCGGCCGGGATAACGAAAAAATCGGCCGGCCCTCCCACCTTCAGCGACGTATGGCGGGCCATCGGCTCGTCCCGGAGAATCTCCCCCTTCAATCGTTCGCTCAAAGCGCCATAAAGATCGTCATTCAAAGAACTAACCCTCGGATGCTCCCATTTTACGGAGCAGCGCCTCGCCGCTCTGCCAGATATTGCCCGCGCCAAGAGTGAGCACGATGTCTCCGGGCTGCACGACTGTAAGCAGATGGCCCGGCAGCTCTTCCCGGTCGGCAACGTACGTCACATCCCGCTGGCCGTGCTTTCGGATCTCCTCAGCCAGCCGTTCCGCCGTTACCCCCTCGATAGGGGGTTCCCCGGCCGGGTAGATGTCGGTGAGCACGAGCACATCGGCATCGTAGAAGCAGGTAACGAATTCGGCGAACAGTTCCTTGGTACGGCTGAACCGGTGGGGCTGGAAGGCCACCACGAGCCGCCGGTCGGGCCACCCCCCCTTACCCGCCGCCAGGGTCGCCCGGATTTCAGCCGGATGGTGCCCATAGTCGTCCACCACAGTGATGCCGTTCACCTCGCCTTTCACCTGGAAGCGCCGGCCAACGCCGCCGAATGTGGCAAAACCTTCCTGAATCTGCGCGAAGGGGACGTCGAGCTCCATGGCAACGGCAATGCAAGCCAGGGCATTGAGCACGTTGTGGGCGCCGGGCATGGAGAAGGATATCTCCCCCATCCGGTATCCCTTGTAGTGGGCAACGAATGAAGTGGTGCCTCCTTCGAGGCGGACATGGGTAGCCCTGATGTCAGCCTGCGAGGAGAGGCCGTAGGTTACGAACCGTTTCTTCACCCGCGGCAGGATTTCGGCGACGTTCCGGTCCTCAAGGCAGAGAACCGCAAGCCCGTAGAAGGGTATCTTGTTGATGAAATCGACGAAAGTGCTCTTGATCTGCTCGATTCCGCCGGTGTAGAAGTCCAGGTGATCGGCATCGATGTTAGTCACCACGGCGATGGTGGGAGAGAGCTTCAGGAACGAGCCGTCGGACTCGTCGGCCTCTGCCACCAGAAACTGCCCCTGGCCGAGCTTGGCGTTGGTGCCAAGAGTGTTGAGCTTGCCGCCGATGACTATTGTCGGGTCTATGCCGCCATGGGTGAGGACCGTGGCCACCATGGAGGTGGTAGTGGTCTTCCCGTGAGTGCCGGCAATGGCAATGCCGTATTTCATCCGCATCAGTTCTGCCAGCATTTCGGCCCGGGGAATGACCGGTATCATCCGCCGCTTGGCCTCCACAACCTCGGGATTGTCGTCATGGACCGCCGTTGAGGTCACCACCACGTCTACTGCAGTGATATTCTCGCGGGCGTGACCGAAGTAAATCTCCCCGCCGAGAGACGCAAGGCGGTCAGTGGTGTCGGACTGCCTCAGGTCCGAGCCGGAAACCTTGTACCCCAGGTTCAGCAGCACTTCGGCGATGCCGCTCATGCCGATGCCACCGATGCCCACAAAGTGTATTCTCTCTATTTTTCCGTACATGTTATTTCATTTCCCTCTTTATGGTTATCATTTCGTCAACTATCACCTGAGCCGCATCGAGCCGTGCAAGCCCCTGGGCAGCCTCACCAACGGCTTTAAGCTGCGCAGGGTCGTTCATAAGCTCCCTGATGGCCTTTGCCAGCGACTCCGCCGAAAGCTCCTGCTCAATCATGACGAAACCGGCCCCGCATTTCAGCAGCGCCTCGGCATTACGCCTCTGGTGGTCGTCCACGGCGTGGGGATATGGGATAAAGATGCACGGTTTGCCGCAGGCGGTCACTTCGGCGATGGTGGTGGCCCCTGCCCGGCAGACTACCAGGTCGGCCCAGCGATAGGCGTCCGCCATGGAATCGATGAAGGGGACCACATCGGCGCTCACCCCCTGCTCTTCGTAGACGGCAGTCACATCCTCCAGGTCATTTTCACCGGTCTGATGGGTCACTCTCAGGCGCCCCTTCATATCCTGCAGAAATGGGAGCGCTTCCCCCATTGTCACGTTGATCCGGTGAGCGCCTGAACTGCCTCCGAACACCAGAAGATGAAAGGCATCATCACACCGGTCCTGGGTGGGGGCCAGGGCAACCTGCTCAAGTATCTGGCGGCGAAGGGGGTTCCCCGTGAGCAGTGTCCGCGCCTCGGGGAAAAAGTCACCAGATTCTTCAAGGGAGATAAAGACCCGCTCGGCCACCTTGGCCAGCATCTTGTTTGTAAATCCGGGGATAGCGTTCTGCTCGTGGATGAACCGCGGAATCTGCATCCCCCGGGCGGCCAGTAGCGCCGGCGCAGAAGCATACCCGCCCACCCCGAGGACCATGTCCGGCTTGAATTCTCTGAGAATTTTCCTGGACTGGGCATAACCGTAGAGAAACTTGGCGATTCCCTTGGCCCTGGCCACATTCCCCTTGCCGCGGATGCCGGCAGCGGTTATGCATTCGAGCCGGTAGCCGAGTTTGGGAAGGACCCGCGCTTCTATCCCCTTCCAGGTCCCCACAAACAGGACCTCATTACCTTTCTTGCGGGCAAGGAATTCCTCGGCTACCGCAATGCCGGGGAAAAGATGCCCGCCGGTCCCGCCTCCTGCAATCAGAAGTCTCATGGCGTCCCCTTCATCCGTGTCGACACGTTGAGGAGAATCCCCACCGCGAATAGAGTTACTATCAGGGAACTTCCGCCGTAGCTGATGAACGGAAGCGCCAGCCCTTTCGTCGGCAGAAGCCCCGTTACCACCCCCATGTTTACAAATGCCTGGATGCCGAGCAACGTCACAATCCCGAAGGCCAGGAAACGCCCGAAGGGGTCCTCTGACATGAGTGCCACCCGGACCCCACGAAGCACGAGCATCAGGAACATGGCCGCGATGACGATAACGCCGATGAGCCCCAGCTCCTCTCCCACCACCGACAGGATAAAGTCGGTATGGGCCTCTGGGAGATAGAACATCTTCTGCTTCCCCTCGCCGAGCCCCTGGCCGATCACGCCGCCGTTGCCGAAGGCAAGCCACGACTGGATAATCTGGAAGCCGGTATTGGTCGGATCTTCCCACGGGTTCAGGTAGGCGAGGATGCGACGACGCCGGTAATCTACGTTCATGACGAGAAAATACAGAAACGGCAAAGCCAGCACCACCATCCCGAGAATGTAACGGGGGCGGGTACCGGCGGCAAAAAGCATGATAATGGCCACTCCGCCCATGGTCAGGGCGGCGCCGAGGTCGTGCTGCTTGAGCAGAATCGCCAGAAGCACGGCCAGAAGCACCATGTACGGAGCAAAGCCGGTGGAGAAAAATTTCACCTTCTCCTGCTTCTTGTCGAGGGAATACGCCATGTACATAATAAGAGCAATCTTTGCCAGCTCCGACGGCTGGAAGTTGAAGCCCGGGAACCTGATCCAGCGGGACGCCCCCTTGGCTGCGCCGCCAATACCAGGGATGAAGACCAGCAGCAGCAACAACAGGCAGCCGAGGAGAATCGGGACCGCATACTCACGCCACTGGCGGTAGTCGATCCGCATGGCGACAACCATGACCACGAAACCCATCAGGGCGTAGATTCCCTGGCGCTTAAGAAAGTAGAAGCCGTCATGGAACTTCTTGGTGGCCATGACAGAAGAAGCCGAGTAGACCATTACCACACCGAAGCAGGTGAGGGCGACCGCCATGAGGAGGATGACCAGATCATAGCGTTCGATTTTTTTCAGGTCGAAGTTCAGCTTCAAGGACGCTCTCCGGTGCCGAGGGCATTGACGGCGTCGCGAAAACGCCGGGCCCGTTCTTCGTAGTCGCGGAACATGTCGAAACTGGAGCAGGCCGGCGAAAAGAGAACCACGCCGCCGGGCTCCGTAAGCTGTGCCGCAAGCTCAACCGCTTCATCCAGAGTTGTTGCCATGCGGGTGTCGGTGAGACTCCCCAGCTCCTGTGCCATCCGCTCCTTGGCTTCACCGATAAGGATCATGTGGCGCACCCGCTCTTTCACCAGCGGGGCAAGTGGCGCGTAAGCCCCCCCTTTGTCCTTGCCGCCGGCAATGAGGGTAATATCGGTGAGACTTGCCAGGGCCTTTTCGACGCTTCCCACATTTGTAGCCTTGCTGTCCTCGTAGTAGCGCACGCCGGCCAGCTCGCGAACCAGCTCCATCCGGTGGGGAAGCCCTGCAAACCCCTCTACGGCCGCCAGAGCCCGCTCGGCATCGCACCCGAGAAGCAGGGTCGAGGCAAGGGCAGCCATGATGTTTTCGATATTGTGCACGCCGGTGATCCGGAACCGTTCGGTTGGGAAACGCTCCTCACGCCCCTGGTGACGGAAGGTAATGACACCGTCCCGGTGAAAGATTCCCTCGTCGAGTTCTTTACTCTGGCTCATGGGAAAGACGGTTGCAGCAAGCCTGGTCTGCAAGGACGCCACCAGAGGATCATCAACGTTCAGCACGGCATAGTCCGTGGCGGATTGATTTTCGAAAATCCGCACCTTGGCATCGATGTAGTGCTGGAAGGTGGGATACCGGTCCAGATGGTCTTCGGTGATATTGAGCAGCACGGCAACCCGGGGGCGGAAGGTGGCGATCCACTCCAGCTGGAAGGAGCTGATCTCCACGACAACCCTCTCCGCCGCATCGCCTTCTTCGACCAATTCGATAAGGGGATTACCGATGTTGCCCCCCACGAAGGTCTTGTAGCCGCAGGTTTTGAAGATCTCACCGGTCAGGGTCGTGGTGGTCGTCTTGCCGTTGGTGCCGGTGATGGCCACCACGGGAGCGGCAATGAACCGTGACGCAAGCTCGATCTCGGTGATTACCTCCCGGCGCGCCTGCCGGGCAGCTTCAAGGTACGGGCTCTCCTGGGGCACGCCGGGGCTCACCACCACCACGTCGGCCGCGGCAAAATCAGCCTTGTCATGGCGCCCCAGAACATAGCGCACATCAAGTCCTGCCAGCTCCCCGAGGGGCCCGGAAAGAACCGTTTCATCCCGAAGATCGGTGACGGTCACCTTGGCCCCGTTTTTCACCAAGAAGCGCGCCACTGCGACCCCCGTACGGGCAAGCCCCACAACCAGTATGTTTTTCCCTGTAATTTCCATGCTATCTCAGCTTTAGAGTCGAAATCGCCACAAGCGCCAGAATTATGGTGATAATCCAGAACCGGACGATGATCTTGGGCTCAGCTACCCCTTTGAGTTCGAAGTGGTGATGAATGGGAGCCATGCGAAAGATCCGCTTGCCCCGGTACTTGTAGGAACCAACCTGAAAGATTACCGACAATGCCTCAACGACAAACACCCCGCCAACAATAACGAGAAGGATCTCCTGCTTGGTGATAACTGCAAGGATACCGAGCCCGCCGCCAAGGGAAAGAGACCCCACATCCCCCATGAAGACTTCAGCGGGATATGAGTTGTACCAGAGGAAACCGATTCCCGCGCCGACCATGGCTCCGCAAAGGACCGCCAGTTCGCCGGCACCTGGAACGTAGGGGGTCTGTAAATAGCCGGATAGTTTAGCATTGCCGGCAATGTACGTAAACAGCAGATAGGTGGCTGCGTTGATTGCTACAGGGCCTATTGCCAGACCATCAAGACCGTCTGTGAGGTTCACGGCATTGCTCGCACCGACAATGACCAGAATGGCAAAGGGGATATAGAAAAAAGAGAGGTCGGGATGAAGCCGCTTGAAGAAAGGGAAGGAAAGTTCTGTTGAGATATTCACCACAAAGACGAGGAAACATACCGCCATGCCGGCAATCAGCAGTTGCCCGGCCATCTTCTGCCGTGGCGAGAGCCCCTTGGGGTTTTTCTCCAACACCTTCTTGTAATCATCTGTAAACCCGATAAGCCCGTAGCCGACGATGACGAAGAGGGTCGTCCAGATATATCTGTTGGTCAGGTCCGCCCACAGGAGCGTCGGAATGACGATCGACGCCAGGATGAGAAGCCCTCCCATGGTGGGGGTGCCTGATTTTTTCAGGTGCGATTCGGGGCCATCGGTACGGATCACCTGACGGGCCTGGAGCGCTTCAAGTTTCCGTATCAGCCACGGTCCCAGAATGAACGAAACAACCAGAGCTGTTATGACGGCATAGATGGTCCTGAACGTCAGATACTTGAAGACGTTGAAGATCCTGAAATCACTCGCCAGCGGATAGAGGAGATGGTAGAGCATTAGGCTTTGGCCCCCTTCCCGACGGATACGGCAAAGACTTCCCTGATCTTTTCCGAAACCCGATCCATGGCTAGCCCCCGGGAACCTTTCACAAGAATGAAATCACCCTCAAGGGCGTTCCTGCGCAAATCCGCCACGATTGCATCGTGGTTCGTGGCGACAATCACATTATCTTCCGCCAGCCCCCCCTCGAGAGCTCCAGCAGCGACAATTCCGGCCATGGATCCCATAACGTAAAGGCGGTCGATGCATGTTGCGGCAAGGAGGCCCAACTGGCGATGGGCTTCTTCGGTACCGTCGCCCAGTTCGAGCATGTCGCCGAGAACCGCCACGGCCCTGTGGCCCTCCCGAATCTCGCGCAGCGTGGTGAGTGCGGCTGCCATCGATGCCGGATTGGCATTATAGCTATCGTCGATAAGGACGACTTCTCCCACCTCCTCAAGATTGAACCGCCTGGCATAGGGGGAAAACTCACCCAATCCACTGGCGATTGTCTCCGGGGAAACTCCGAGGACATGGGCAACCGCGGCAGCGGCAAGAGCGTTGGCGATATTATGGCGGCCAAAGGCCCGCAGGGTAACCGGGATCGATGCCGTGGGAAGTCGGAGCATGAACCGCTGCCCCTTCCGGCCGAGATTCTCGACCGCCTCGGCAGTGACATCGGCGTTGTGAAGACCGAAAGAAACGCGGCGCACTCCTGCGGGGGAAGGACAACGGCCAATGAGGGGGTCGTCTGCATTGAACACTGCACAGCCACCCTCTTGCAGCCGCAGGAAAAGCTCTCCTTTGGCCTTGGCCACCCCCTCAACGCTACCAAGGGTCTCCAGATGGGCCGGATAGGCATTCGTAATGAGCCCGACATCCGGGCGGGCAATTTCCGCAAGCCGGTCGATCTCGCCGAATGCGCTCATCCCGATCTCCAGAACAGCCCAACGATGTGTTGCATCGAAGCGGAAAAGCATCTGGGGAAGGCCGACAAGGTTGTTAAGATTCCCTTCTGTCTTAAGTCCGGGGCCGGTCTGTTCCAGAATGGCCGCAAGCATCTCCTTGGTTGTGGTCTTTCCATTGCTCCCGGTTACAGCCACCACCGGAACGGCAAAACGCCGCCGGTGAAAAGAAGCCAGGTCGCCCAGCGCCTTCAAGGTATCGTCCACGGAGACGGCAGCAACCCCGTCGGGGAGTTTGTTCCCCTCCAGCCACCGGCGATCTGCAAGAACAATCTTCACCCCACGGGCACAGGCGGCTGCAAGATAATCGTGGCCATCGAACCGCTCGCCCCGCAACGGCACGAAAAGTTCATCGGCAGCGACCGATCGGGAGTCGGTGGAAACTCCGTTTACGCCAGCCGCATCTCCGCCGCCGATCAGGGTGCCCCCCGTTGCCTCACGGATGTCTTCCAGAGCGAATAACACTGTCTACCCCTGTCCCACGGATGAAATTTGCCCGAAAGCGGCGGCCGCTTCTTCACGATCGTCAAAATGGTGCTTCACGGTCCCTATGATCTGGTAGTCTTCATGCCCCTTGCCGGCCAGGAGCACGATATCCCCCGGTCTCACCACTCGGGCAGCCAGCCTGATGGCATCACGCCTTGATTCCACTGCGACAAATCCTCTGGTGTCGAAACCGGCTGACAGCTCATCGGCAGCATACTCCCGAAGACCGAGGGGACGGATGCCGCCAAGGATTTCGTCAATAATCGCACCGGCATTTTCAGTCCGGGGGTTGTCAGAAGTAACGATGGCCAAGTCACTGGAGCGTGCGGCAATCTCCCCCATTACCGGCCGTTTTCCGCGATCCCGGTCGCCGCCGCAGCCGAATACGGTAATAATCCGGCCGGTGGCAATCTCGGCTACCGTCTTCAGAACATTTTCCAGAGCATCACCCGTATGGGCATAATCAACCAGTACCGTCACCCCGCAGTCATTATTTACCCGCTCAAGACGACCCGGCACCCGGACATTGCCTTCTATTCCATCGAGGATTGCCTTCAGCGGGAGGCCCAGGCCAACGCCTGCCGCCACGGATGCAAGAATGTTGTACAGGTTAAAGCGCCCAAGAAGTTGCGAATGGAACGGCACCGTACCGTTTGGCGTAACCAGGGTTCCGGAAATACCGTTAACGGAAAAGCTGACCTCCTCGGCCCGGACAACAGCTGCGGAAGAAAGCCCGTAGCTCACAACCGGCGCCACGGCTGACTCCGCAAGGCGGGCACCGTAAGGATCGTCGATATTAATCGCGGCAATGCGCCGGGGCTTACTTGCGTCCGAAGCAAGCAACTCTGTGAACAGGCGCGCTTTGCTCGCGAAGTACGACTCCATATCCTTGTGGTAGTCCAGATGATCGCGGGTCAGATTCGAGAACACCCCGACATCGAAACGGCAGCCGTCAACCCGGCGCTGTTCAAGGGCATGGGAGGAGACTTCCATCACCACTCCCCGTGCCCCGCTGTCGACCAGTTGGCGGATAGTGCGCTGCAGGTCTACCGATTCGGGAGTTGTGTTGGGAGCAGGGATGATCTGGTCGCCGAAGCGGTAGCTTATGGTCCCGAACACTGCCGCCGGGATACCGGCCCGGGCCATTATCGCCTCAACAAGATACGTCGTGGTTGTTTTCCCGTTCGTACCGGTAATGCCAACCACGGGAATGCCGTCGGTGGGATTGCCGTAGAAGGCGGCTGCGGCCCGCGACATGGCAAGACGCGCATCATCGGCCTTGAGCCAGGTCATCCCCTCCGGAGCCCGCGACGGATCATCGAGCACAACGGCAACCGCACCGCGTTCACGGGCAGCGGTAATGAAGTCGTGGCCGTCGGACGCCACCCCACGTAAAGCGAAAAAGAGACCGCCGGGGCGTACCTGCCGCGAATCGCAGCAAAGCCCCTCGATCTCCAGCGCCAGACTGTTTCCGGTTTCTGAGGGATTAATGACCCGTATCAATTCTTCCAGTCGCATAACTCCCCACTAACACCATTATGGACAACCATCACCCGACCACTCCGTTTATCTTATACTCACGCTGAAGGCGCGAATTTAACCCATACCTGATCGCTCGGCCTGATACGGTAGCCGGGAAGAGGGTTTTGTTCAATGGCACGCCCGCTGCCATGGAGACGGACATTGAGCCCCTGCTCTTCCATGATTTTAAGGGTCTGTCGCATGCTCTTGCCCCGGAAGTTCGGCATCACGATCCCCTCGCCTTCCTCGACGATGGCGCCCTCGGCTACCGTACTTTCATCTTCCGCATCCGTGCTTGCCTCAGCCACAACCGCCTGCGGTTTGCTTCGCACTATCGTGTCGGGCGGCACCTTGAGATAGCACAGGCTCTGGAGCGCAATGGCGCTGAAGGCCGGAGCCGCCACTACGCCGCCGTAGGGGCTCGTCTTCGGCTCGTCAATCATCACAAGAATGGTCAGGCGGGGCTTGCGGGCCGGAACGAATCCAATGAAAGAGGCGGTCCGTTTGCTGGCTGAGTACCCCTTCGTTACGGGGTCAACTTTCTGGGCCGTGCCGGTCTTTCCAGCCACCCGGTACCCCTCCACCGATGCATTGGTACCGGTTCCGCCGTCAGCCGCCACCCCCTCCAGCATCCTTGCCACGGACTTTGCAGTCTCGGGGGATACTACCCTTCGCCGCGCCTGGGGTCCGAAGGTAGTTACCACATTGCCGTCGCTGTCAGAGACCTTTTCAACAAGATAAGGTTTCATGAGAACGCCGCCATTGGCGATGGCTGAAAAGGCCGCGGCCAGTTGTACGGAAGACGCCGTCACCCCCTGGCCAAACGATATGGTGGCAAGATCGACCCCATACCACTGGCTCCACTGCCTCAAGGTTCCGCTTGTCTCACCAGGAAGATCGATACCGCTTTTTTCGCCGATGCCAAAGTTTTTCAGATAGGTGTAGAGCCTTGAAGCACCTAGCTTGCTCCCGATTTTAGCGACCCCGATATTGCTTGAATATTTGAGTACCTCGGCAACGCTCAATCGGCCATATTTGTGGGTATCGTGAATTGTCCGCCCGCCGATGGCATAACTCCCACCCTCGCAGTTGATTCCGTCGCCCGGACGGACCAGCTTCTCTTCAAGGGCTGCGGCGATAAGAAGCGTTTTAAAGGTGGAACCGGGTTCATAACTGTCGGCAACAGCGCGGTTGCGCCACACTGATGAAGCGTAGTCAGCATGGGAATTCAGATTGTATGTCGGGAAATTGGACATTGCCAGCACCCGCCCGGTATTGGGATCCATAACAATCGCGGTTCCAGCTTTCGCGCCGCTGCTCGTCACGGCTTTTGCCAGTTCTTTCTCGGCAATGTACTGAATGTTCTTATCGAGGGTCAGGGTAACATTGTGCCCCATGGCGCCATTCTGGACAACCGTACCCTTGAGTGCCACATTGCGTCCCAGTGCATCCCGCTCGGTAACCAGATATCCGGTCCCCCCGAGGATGGTCGAATCGTACCGCCGCTCAATCCCCTCAAGCCCCTCGGGATCAAGTCCGGTAAAGCCGATTACGTGGGAAGCCACCTCCGAATTGGGATAATAGCGTTTTGTCTCCTTGACGAATCCGATTCCTTCAATATCCAGATCATGAACCCGCTTTGCCACATCAGGGGTGAGGCGGCGCTTAAGCCAGACGAAGTTCCTGTTCCCCTGAAGTCTTCTGAACACCGTCTCCTGCGGCATTTCCAGAACCGGGGCCAGACGGGCGGCGGCAGTTCTCAAATCGGCAATCGACTTTGGCTCGGCATAGCAGGAATCCATCTCCACCGACACCGCAAGGGCAGCGCCGTTCGTGTCATAGATAGTCCCCCGTGCAGGGGTCAGGGGAATGACTTTCTGGTGCTGCCGGTCAGCAAGTTTCAGAAGGTAATCTCTGTTGATTACCTGGAGATAAAAAGCGCGGCAAACCGTCAGCGCAAAAAGGAGAACAAAGAACCCTCCAATAAAGCGAATACGGAGAGTTATCCATTTCTCCGCGTCATACCTCATTTCACTACTACCACCTGCTGATCGGTTGGAAGCGCCATTCCGAGGTCACCCTTGGCCACAGACTCGATCCGCCCCGGCGTTCTGAGGGATGCCACCTCCAGCTGGAGCCGGTGCTGCTCTTGCTGGGATTCCTTGAGAAGCTTGGTAGCTTCCGCTATCTCCAGGTTGAGATCAATTACCCGCACCCGTGACCAGACGTGGAATACCGACACAAGTGTAAGCAGGACCATGACTCCCAGGATGTAAGGGAACATCTCCCCTCTCTGGGCATACATTGCCTCAAGCTTCTTCGGTGCCGCCACCTTGGTGAAATCAGTTCTCGCCTGTGCCATATTCCCTCCACACTCCTTACAGCTTTTCCACTGCCCGCACTTTGGCGCTCCGCGCCCTGGGGTTAGCCGTCACCTCATCATCCCCAGCCATCACCGGCTTTCCGGTAAGGATGCGGACTCGCGGGGTGTTGCCGCACACACATTGGGGAAGCATTTTTGGACAGGTGCAACCTTGGGCATATTGCCTGAAAACGGTCTTGACTATCCGGTCCTCAAGAGAATGGAATGAAATCACCACTCCCCGCCCCCCCGGGGCCAAAACATCAATACCGGCGGCGAGCCCTCTCTCCAGACTCCCGAGCTCATCGTTCACGGCAATGCGGAGAGCCTGGAACGTTCGCGTTGCCGGATGAATGCGCTCTTCCCATGCAGAGCGCGGAATCGCACCCTTGACACAGTCCACCAGTTGCAGCGTGCTCTCGATGGCCCCGTGCTGCTCCCGAGCCTTGACAATGAACGAGGCGATCCGCTTTGCCCAACGTTCTTCTCCATACTCCCGGATAATCCGGGCAAGCTCGTCAAGGGAAAGCTCATTAACCAGATCGGCGGCCGTAGCGCCATTCTCCGGGTCCATCCGCATATCAAGGGGAGCATCGACCTGAAAACTGAATCCCCGTTCCGCGGTGTCTAGCTGATGAGAAGACACTCCAATATCCAGGAGAAAACCGTCAATGGCGTCAATCCCCATGGCGGCAAGGGACTCGTCCATGGTTGCATAATTTGACCGCACGAACTTTACCCGATCACCGTATTGAGCCAGCCGCTCCCGGGCCGCAGCCAGTGCTGCAGGATCCCGGTCAAAACCGACCAGAATGCCATCGGGCGCCGAAGCCTCCAGAATCATGCGGGCATGTCCGGCACCGCCAAGGGTACCATCCACATAAATCCCGCCCGGCCGGGGTGCAAGCAGGGAAAGCACTTCCGCCGGCAGAACCGGCAGATGGCAGAACCCGGCCACTAAAGCCCCAGCTCCGCAACCGCCTCGGAATCCGAGGGGAACGCTTTCATATCATGGGCACGCACTTTCTCCCATTCAGCCATGCTCCACACTTCCACCCTCTTCATGGCCCCCACGAACAGGATCTCCCGTTCCAGCACCGCATTCCGGCGCAGATGGGGGGGAACCAGCACCCTACCGAGTTTGTCGGCAGAGCACTCAACCGCCGGCGCCACTATCGTACGCATGATGCTGTTGCGCTGAGCCGAAGTAAGCCCCTTGCCGTTCAGAAAAGACTCCTCGAAAAGAAACCATTCTTTATGGGGGAAAATAAGAAGCCCGGAGCTGTACACCCCTCCCCCCAAATCAACGGGCACCGAATTGGTGACGAAAAAACGCTCATCACCAAAACTCTCCACAAGCACATCCCTGAACCTGGCAGGCAGGCTCGTCCGCCCTTTGGCGTCGATGGTTGTCTCGTAGATACCCCTGAACATTGCCGGTTTCCCCTTGCCACAATTTACCACAATTTACCACTTCGTGGCACAAATCATACCGGCCACCCCATGGGTTGTCAAGGTAAAAGCTGTCAGCAAAGTGTGATTTTTTGTGCATATTTTTCAATATGTTATGAGGCACGCGCCGACCATGAAAATGACCGGTAATTCCCCGGCCGCCACCATTACATTAAGGATAAAATCGTCAGTAATTTGCCGTTGTTAAACGAAGTAGAGTTTCAAAGAAAAACAAAGGTGGGAAATGGTGGGAAAACATGAAGGATAAAGACTCGGCAGAGGGGACAGACGCCCCCTCACTTCTCTTTCTTGCGATCCAGGAGAGAAACTACATTTCCTCCCTTGGCAGCCTCTTTCTTCTCTGCCCCAGGGGCGGGGACTTTCCGGCAGGATTCAGCAGATTCAGCATCACGGGAAACCGGTGATATCACCTTCTCCAGGCGGATTGGCGTCCCCCCCATGGTGAATGGAGCCCCATTGATCTGAGCTTCCTCAAGTATCCAGGTATACACTTCAAGGGGAACCGTTAGCACCAGGAGTTTGACCCCCCACCAGCCAGGCTTGACATCCGGAGAGACATCCTCGATCCTGGCATAGAAGCCGGGCTTTTCATCTATATGAACCAGCACTAGGTCGTTGATAGTTGTCGCCATCCGTATCACCTTTCCCGAAATTGTTCATATCCCAGGGCCGACACCCGCAGAGCCGATCCCACGGAAATAGCGAAGGACCGTTGAAGTTCTTCGTAAAGCGTACGAAGCTCCCTTTCACGACTGTAAAACGCCTCAACCCGCTCCGGCTCCCACATTCTTTCCACCAGGTCGCAATTGAAGGTTATGCAGGTAAATGGGCGCAGAGACGGCTCAATCATACATCCGCGGTCTCCTAGATATGGACAGAGGCCGCTTTCAAAACGGGGCACAACGAGGGGCTCCCCCTCCGCAAGGAAGACAAGAATGTCCGCGACGGTCACATGGTACTTCCCCTTCACGCAACATTCACCACCACATGAAGCACATATGGCCGTGCTTTGACGGTCCTCGGCAAGGCTATGGAGCTCTCTCCTGGCGTGCCGAACAGCGCGTGCCGCGGCATCCACCGCAACACGGAGCGTGGGGGGCATAGCTGCATATCCGTCAGAGATGGCAGCAACGGCACGGTCCCATCGCTCGCAGTCGCTCATTGTTCTAGTCATTGTCAAAAATAATTGGCCGAAGCAGGCCATAAGCCGGGTTCTGTTCCCGCATCGGGTTACCCCTCTGCAGGCGATGACCATTCCTCTGGGACCGCCGTTACCGACGGCCTCAAGCAGCCAACCCGGAAGCACGGACGGGCCGTCCTTGACGCTTCCCTATTCGGCCTTGCTCCTGGTGGGGTTTACCTGGCATCCGACGTCACCGCCGGACCCGGTGAGCTCTTACCTCACCCTTTCACCCTTACCCGCCAAAGCGGGCGGACTTCTCTCTGTGGCACTATCCCTGGGGTCACCCCCGCTGGACGTTATCCAGCACCATGCCCTGTGGAGCCCGGACTTTCCTCCCTCCGCACGCGGAGAGCGGTCATCTGTCCTGCTTCGACCAAACCTTGTTTCCCGTAGTAGTTACTGAACGTCCTGACGCAGGAGCAGCATTCGCTGGCAATGCGGGCAGAGCACCAGATTTTCGCTTCTGTAGAGGCTGTTGAAGAGTTGCGGCGGGAGATTCATATTGCAGCCGGAGCAGTTCCCTTCCCGCGCCTCAACTACGGCAATCCCCTGACGCCGTTCGCGCAGAGCCTGGTAACGCTTTACGAGATTTGCAGGGATAGCCTTGGTCGTCGTCTCTTTGCTGACCAAGTCGGCTGCGAGTTCCCGGTCTATGCGTCCGAGCCCGTCCTGAATCTCCCCCTTGCGGGTGTCCATGTTTTCCTCAAGCGAAGCAAGATCTGCTTCACGGGCGGTGATTTCAGCGGCCAACTCTTCAGCCTGACCGGTTTTCTGGAGAATCTGCTCCTCCAGTTCACCCTTGAGCTTGCGTGCGGCCGAAATCTCCTTGGCTACCGCCTGATACTCCTTCTGGGTCTTGATCTCCTTCTGGCGGACCTCGGAGCGGGCAATATTTTCCTCTTCCGTGGTCAGGCTCACTTCAAGCCCCTGCTTCTCTTCTTCGAGAAGCGCCAGTTCACCACGCTTTGCATCCACTAAGAGCCGCGCCTCCTCCACCTGCCGATCAAGCTCCGCCATCTGATCAAGCAGCGCCTGCCGCTCACCATTGCAACCGTCGATTTTCAGGTCAAGCTGCTGCAACTCCTCAAGCAAAAACAGATTCTTACGCACCCAACAACCTCCCTTGAAACAAGTTTTGTACCTTCACGTTAAGCATGGCCATTATCGCCAGGTAAACGGCTCCCGCTCACCCCTGAAGGGAACAACCTCCACATCGAAACTGCGCGAAGCAAGTTCCGCCTCCAACCTGGCAGCAACACTATCCACCATAATCACCTCGGTACCGAAGTGCCCCCCATCGATGACGGCAATTCCAATGGCCTCGGCTTCACGGGCCTCATGATATTTCACGTCACCGGTCACCAGGACATCGGCACCCTGCCGATGGGCATCGCGCAGCAGCGACATTCCGCTGCCACCGCAAAGCGCGACTTTTCTTACCACCTGGCTGCCGTCGCCCACAAAGCGCACCCCCGCCAGCCCGAGGCGCTCCTTTACCTTCTCGGCAAACGCACCAACCGTAGTCTCATCCTCAAGCACGCCTATCCTGCCCAACCCCTGCTCAACCCCTTTATTGACAAGCGGAAAGAGGTCGAAGGCCGGTTCCTCATAGGGATGCACCTTGATCAGCGCCGTCACGGCAGCCGATATATGCCGCTTTTGCAAAAGCATTTCGATCCGCAACTCATCCACGAATTCCAGTTTCCCCATCTGCCCGACAAACGGCTGCGCCCCAGCGAGGGGCCTGAAGGTACCGGTACCGGCACACTGGAAAGAACAGTCGCTATATGCACCGATGTTGGCGGTAAAACGTGAAAGAGCCTCCCGCACCTGCACCTCATGTCCCTTTGGAACAAAAACAGCGAGTTTGACAAGTTCCTCGACCGCCGTAACACGCAAGGGCCTGCACTTGCTCACTTCAAGCCACTGCCCCAGAAGGTCGTTCATCCCGCCGTCGGCGATATCGAAATTTGTATGTAAGGAGATGACTGCCAGGGAGTTGCGGGCGGCATTAAGGACGAGACGGCCGGTAGGATCTGCAGAAGAGATGCGCTTGAGGGGGCGAAAGATGAAGGGATGATGGGTTAGAAGAAGCTGGCACCGGCTGGCAATTGCCGCTTCAACCGTGTCAGGAGTGCCGTCCAGGGCCACCATGATCCGGCTGACCTCCGAAGCTGGGTCTCCCAACATTAGCCCCACGTTGTCCCACTCTTCCGCAAGGGCCTGTGGCGCAAATTTATTAATTATTCCAACTATATCCGAGATTTTAGGCATTATCATTGGCGGCAAAAGAAAAAGAGTGCCACCCCTAGGGCCGCACTCTTTTTCAAAACAGTATGAATGGTCTCTTTTGACCGGTAATTTCGGGGCATCCCCTGCTTCATCCTGACTAATTTCGGGTGGTGGGCCCACCAGGACTCGAACCTGGGACCGACCGGTTATGAGCCGGTTGCTCTAGCCAACTGAGCTATAGGCCCGAAAATGAAGTTTTCATACTACGCAAAGGCACAAGATGTGTCAAGGCTTTTTCGACAGCACCAGTCCCGGAGAAAGTGGATACAAGCCAATAAACACAACTATCTGAGCTTCAGGATATTCAGTATAAATCATACTTTAACAGCCGGCACTCAAGAGGACCATTGTACAGCACAATCCTGCGGGACGCCTTGAGCCCCACTTCCTTGGCAAGACCAAGACTGCCGGTGAGCACCCACGCAGTATAACCGGCACAATGCTGCTTGAATGCGTCCCCCACTTGCCGGTAGAAGGACTTCAATAGCTCTTCATCCCCGAGGCGGCGACCGTAGGGAGGATTCGTGATAATAATCCCCGGAGGTGGCGGCGGAACGAAGTCGCGCACATCCAGAGGCATGTAAGAGATAAACTGTTCGACACCGGCCCGGCGACTGTTGCCGCGGGCGACGTTCAACACATTTTCCAGACGGTCGCTTCCCTGGAGCGGTGCCGCAAGACTTGTCCGCTCCGATTGGCGGGCTTCATCCACAAGCCGGCGCCAGAGAGAAGCATCAAAAGTGGGCCAGCGTTGGAATCCGAAGCGAGCACGCAGAAGCCCCGGAGCACGGTTCAGTGCCATCAGCGCTGCCTCAATGAGAATCGTCCCGGAACCGCACAGGGGGTCGGCCAGGGGAACCGTCCCATCCCAGCCGGCCAGGAGTACCAGCGCCGCCGCCAGGGTTTCCCTCAGCGGTGCCTCTCCAGCCTCTGTCCGATATCCTCGTCGGTCAAGGCTGGTACCGGAACTGTCGAGACTGATGGTGCAGATGTTTCGGGCCAAATGGACGTGTACCAGGAGATCCGGATCCTTGGGATTCACGTTGGGACGCCGACCGAAGTGGTCCCGAAGGGTATCAACAATGGCATCTTTGGTCTTCAGCGCCACGAAACCGGAATGGGTGAGGACCGAATCGCGGAGTACGCATTCCACGGCAAGGGTCGTGTCGGGAGTAAGGTAACGATCCCAGGGAATCGCCCTGACCCCATCGTAAAGTTTCTGGGGAGAATCGCACGGGAACTCGGCCAGTGGAATCAGTATCCGGCTTGCGGTCCTGAGCCACAGATTGGCCCGATAACATGCCGACAGATTTCCCCTGAAGCGGACCCCCCCTTTTTCGGCAACAACCCCTTCAAGACCGATATTGGTCATCTCGCGGGCCAGCACCTCTTCCACGCCTTTGGCGGCAGTGGCGAAGAAGGACTGCTCGCCGGAAAAGGGACCTGGTGCCGCTTTTCTCCTTATGATCATAAAAAAGCATCCTCCGCCAGAGCGGCATTGATTGCGGCAACCCCATCCAGGGCACCACAGGGAAGAGAAAGATGAGGAGCCCGGATTTGGGACTCCCGCGGATTGATCCGCACCGCCATCGCCCCGCGACGGGATCCGAGGTCTTCGGTAAGGTAGCGGATGGTCGGGATGGCGGTGCCGGCCCCCATCTCCACCACGACCAGACGGCTTCCCCCGATTCCGGAGAGAAACTCGTCGAAATTGCGCTGCTGACCGGCCGTGCGGTCGCTTATCCAGCCATAGTCGCCGAACATGAGAATGTTGGGCCTGGATACGTCGCCGCAATGGATGCAGCGTGGGACGTGCCCAGCCCGCATGGTTGTTTCATCCACCGCAATGGTTTCCCGGTTCTCCCATATGGCCATCGTGCAAGGCTTCGTACACTGCAGGTGGTGAATGGAACCATGCACTTCCATTATCCGGTCTCCAGCGAACCCGGCCTTCTGGAACTGACCGTCCACATTGGAGGTGACGACGAAATAATCGAGTTTGAACCGTTCGATCCACCCCTTAAGGATGCCGAAACCGTCATGGGGAGCCGTTTCACGGTAAAGGTTGGTCCGGTGGCCGTAAAACCCCCATGCAAAGGCCGGATCCCGCTCGAAGTGGTCCGGATTCGCGGCGCCAACAAAAGTGATGCCGAGCTTCCGGTAGGGAGGATATGCCTCCCAGAACCCGGTGTCGCCGCGGAAATCCGGAAGTCCGGAATCGACCCCCATGCCGGCACCGGCCGTAATCACTATGGCTTCGGCATGCTTCACCGCCTCGGCAGCGGCACGGAATCTTTCCGGCAGATCCATGGTCTCTCCTCAGATGGCAACCCGCACCAGTTTCGGGTCGAGAAGCTTCACCACATCGCGGGGGTCCATCTCCACGAGATACCCCCGTTTCCCGCCATTGATGTAGATGCGCGGCAGGTCAAGAATCGTCTCCTCCAGACAGACCGGCATCCGGCGGCGGGTTCCGAAGGGTGAGGTCCCCCCCACCAGGTATCCCGTGTGCCTCTGGGCTGTTTCCGGAGTGCAGGGGGCAACGGTTTTCACTCCGAGCACACGGGCAAGTTCCTTGGTGGAAACATGGCGGTCGCCATGCATCAGGACGATCAGCGGATTCTTCGCCTCATCCTCCATAATGAGGGTTTTAACCACGGCATGTTCGTCCACCCCCAACTCCCGGGATGAAACCGCCGTCCCCCCCTTTTCCTCATAGGCGTAGAGGCGATCGGCGAACGGAATCTTCGCGGCCCGCAGCATCCGTACCGCCGCCGTAACCGGCGCCTTGTTCTCCTTGGCCATAAATCCTCACAGGAAAATATGAAAGCCGCGCCGGATGCCGACGCGGCTTTCAATGATCGCAGTTTGCGTAAAATTACTCCACAAAGCTCTTCAGCTTCTTTGCCCGGCTCGGGTGCCGAAGCTTGCGCAGGGCCTTGGCCTCGATCTGGCGAATACGCTCCCGGGTAACCTCGAAATCCTGCCCCACTTCCTCAAGGGTGTGATCGCTCTTTTCTCCAATGCCGAAGCGCATCCGCAGCACCTTTTCTTCACGGGGAGTGAGGGTGGAAAGAACGCGGGATGTCTGCTCTGACAGATTGGCCTTGATGACCGCCTCCAGGGGAGAAACAACCCCCTTGTCCTCGATGAAATCGCCCAGATGCGAATCTTCTTCTTCGCCGATGGGAGTCTCGAGGGAGATGGGCTCCTTGGCAATCTTGAGGACCTTGCGCACCTTGTCGAGGGGCAGGCTCATCCTTTCGGCAATCTCCTCGGGCGACGGTTCGCGGCCGATCTCCTGCACCAGTTGGCGGCTGGTCCGGATCAGCTTATTGATGGTCTCGATCATGTGAACCGGAATCCGGATGGTCCGCGCCTGGTCGGCAATGGCCCTGGTAATGGCCTGACGGATCCACCACGTGGCGTAGGTGGAAAACTTGTACCCACGCTGGTATTCGAACTTGTCCACCGCCTTCATGAGACCGATGTTCCCTTCCTGGATGAGGTCCAGGAACTGAAGGCCGCGGTTGGTATATTTTTTTGCGATGGAGACCACAAGCCGCAGGTTGGCCTCCACAAGCTCCGACTTGGCCAGCTTCGCCTTTGCCTCGCCACGGTCGATGGCATGGAGCGCCTCGGAAAGCTCCTGGGCCTTGAAGCCAGACTCATGCTCCAGCTTTTTGAGCTTTTTCTCGGCGGCACGGATCTTCTTCTCGAGCTTCTGTGCCTCCTCAATGTTAACCTTGAGCCCCTTGACCTTTTCATCACCTTTGGCAACAACATCCTTGAGACGATCTGCATTAATGCCGGTTTCGGCCTCAACTCCAGCGATCTCCGCCAGAATGGCCTCAACTTTGCCGGAAAGCTCCTTGAGCCGCTGGGCAATTTTGGTGATATGGCGATCTTTCAGCCGGAGGGATTTCACAAGCTCGGCAAGATTATCCCTGATTTCTTTCTGCTCAGCGAGGAGTTCTTTCTGCCTTTTTGCGGAAACGCCCTCAGAGTCAAGCTCGTCAGTAATGGCTTCCACCCTGACGTCAAGCTCGTGTATCGCGTCTATGATGGCAAGCACGCGATTCGTCTGGACGTCTTCCTCGTCTTCCTCAAGCTCCTCTTCCTCAACTTCCTTGCTGATTTCAGCAGCGCTGACCTGGAACTTGCGGAGCTTTTCACCAAGAGCAATGATCTCTTTGACGGTTATGGGAGTCGTAAGAATAACGCGGGCGATATCGCGCTCCCCCTCTTCGATCCGCTTGGCAATCTCTACTTCACCTTCCCGGGTAAGAAGAGAAACTGAACCCATCTCCCGCAGGTACATCCGGACAGGATCGCTGGTGCGGCCCAAAACACCCGGCTCGTACTCATGCTCCTCCTGCTCCCCCTCCATTTCCTCTTCCTCTTCCAGGTCGAGTTTCATCTTGGGGATCTTGACCTTCTGGGTCGAATCGACGAGATCAATATCCATCTCGCCAAACATGCTCATAACATCATCAATCTGTTCCGTTGAGAAGTCGGGTGGCAGCACGTCGTTGACCTCGTCATAGGTAAGGAATCCCTTCTCCTTGCCGATGTCCACCAGCTGCTGCTTGACTTCGTCCGAACTTTTCT
>MTLE01000347.1_pt2 | contig 46284 bp, 31 predicted proteins | sample 1982461 | NCBI WGS metagenome assembly MTLE01 (sample SAMN05712605, study PRJNA340218) | biofilm metagenome | isolation source: sample SPL anode biofilm adapted to -200 mV | place: USA | collected 2012-02-03
CCGCCCCTTCTTCTGTCAGAGGTTATCATTCAGAACCGTTCGAATTCACTGTCCATAGCATCCACGCCTTCATGATCAAGGTGGAGATGCACCCCCTCACACTGGGTACGGCTAGGCGTCTTCCCGTTCTGGGTCGAGGTTCGCATCGCAATCGCCTGGCGAACCAGGCCCGCGGCGACCTGCTTGGGCGCCCCATGCCGCGGTCCCGGCAGGGCTTTCTGTTTGCGGTCGTCAAGAGCGAAAAACGCTATAGTGGCCTTGAGCTGTTCTGCCTGACTGGAAAGCTCCTCGGTGGTGGAGGCCATCTCTTCGCTGGCCGAGGCGTTCTGCTGAATCACCTGATCCAACTGGTGGATGGCCTTGTTGATCTGATCGGCGCCGCTGTCCTGCTCGCGACTGGAGGCGGCTATCTCCTGCACCAGCTCAGCGGTCCTCTGGATCTCGGGCAGCATTCTGCTGAGCATCTCTCCTGCCTGCTCGGCAATGGCCACGCTGCTGGCGGAGAGCTGGCCGATCTCGCCGGCAGCGGTATGGCTCCGTTCAGCCAGCTTCCGCACCTCGGATGCGACCACCGCGAACCCCTTGCCATGCTCGCCGGCACGGGCAGCCTCTATGGCGGCGTTCAGAGCCAGCAGGTTGGTCTGGCGGGCGATCTCCTCGATGATGGATATCTTGGTGGCAATCTCCTTCATGGCTACCACGGTCTCCGTAACCGCCTTGCCCCCCTCACGGGCATCGGAGGCGGACTTGATGGCGATCTTCTCGGTCTGCAGGGCGTTATCCGTGTTCTGACGGATGCTGGAGGCCATCTCTTCCATGCTGGAAGAGATCTCCTCGGCGGATGCCGCCTGCTCGCTGGCGCCCTGGGACATCTGCTGGGCAGTTGCGGACATCTGCTGGCCGCCGGAGGCTACGTTGTCGACAGCGGACTGAACCTCCATGACGATCTCCCTCAGCTTCGCAACCATGGATGCCAAGGATTCCATCAGTTCGTCATTTTCGCTGCGTTTTTTCATCTCAACCATCAGGTTGCCCTGGGCCACCTGCTTGGCGTTGGCGGTGATGTCGTCAATCGACTCGCACATCGTGATCAGGGCCGGAATGAGGGTATCGTTCTCGCAACGCTTGCCAATTTTCTTGAGGGCTTCCAGATCATCCTTGTACTCTCCCCTGGCAATGTGCTGGCAGATATCGCGGGCACGCATGACGCGATCCCTGGCCGCATTGGTCGCCGAAGCGACTTCGGCGAATATTCCCTGGTAGGAGCCCTCAACCCTCTGGGTGTAGTCGTTCAGAGCCACCCGCTGCAGCACCTGATTCGCCTCCACCAACCCCTGCAGACCGTCGATGCACAGGTTCAGGTTGACCTTGATTTCGTTAAAGTCACCGCTGTAGTTGTCGGTGATCCTGGGGGGAATATCACCCTTGCCGATACGATCCACATATTCGGCTGCCACGTTCAGGGGGCCGATGACCGCATCCAGGGTGTCGTTGACCCCGGCGATGATCTTCCTGAAGTCCCCCTGGTGCCGTGATGCATCGGCACGGGTGGCCAGATTCCCTGCCACGGCCGCCCGGGAGAGCATGGTGGCGTCGCTCACCAAGGCGTCTATGGATTCCATCATCGTGATGAAGGCGGGCATGAGCGTATCGTTCTCGCAACGCTTGCCGATCTTCCTGAGCGCTTCCAGATCCTCCGCGTACTCGCCACGGGCTATGTGCTGGCAGATTCCGAGAACACTGGTGACACGACCGATGGTGGCATTGGTTGCAGCGGCAACCTGGGCGAAGACCCCCTGGTAGGAGCCCTCCACCCTCTGGGTGTAGTCATTCAGGGCCACGCGCTGAAGCACCTGGTTGGCCTCCACCAGCCCCTGCAGACCGTCGATGCACAGGTTCAGGTTGACCTTGATCTCGTTAAAGTCGCCGCTGTAGTTGTCGGTGATCCTGGGGGGGATGTCCCCCTTGCCGATACGATCCACATATTCGGCTGCCACGTTCAAGGGGCCGATAACCGCGTCCAGGGTCTCGTTGACACCAGAGATGATCTTCCGGAAGTCCCCCCTGTGCCTGCCGGCATCGGCACGTGTGGCCAATTGACCGGCAATGGCCGCATCGGACAGCAGGGCTGCGTCAGCCACCAGGAGCTTGATGGAATCCACCATCTTTGCCATGGAGGCCATGACGCTATCGCCGTTCTTCCCTTCCAGGTCAATCTCCAGGGACATGTCACCGGCTGCCACACGGTTGGCAATTTCAGCAACTCTGCTCGGATCTCCCCCCAGTTGCCCCAGAATGAAACGAGTGATGAGGAATCCCAGGCCAATCGCCACCAACGTGCCCACGACCATGAGAGCCAGCATGATACGGGATGCGCTGCCGGCGATGGAGTCATTATCATCGGCAATCTGCTTGGCCTGTTTGATCTTGGCGTCCATCAGCTTCTCGATGGCGCTCTGCTCCGCGCCGGACGACCTGTCCGCCGCCCCCCGCAGCAGTTCAAGCGCCTCGGCGTTCCTGTTTTGCAGGGAGAGTTCGATTATCCTGTCCAGATCGGCACCGAACGCCTTGCGCGCCGCCTTGAAATCATCGAAGAGACTGCGCCCCTCCTCGGAGAGGATCGTCTTTTCAAACGCGTCCGCTTTTTCGTTGAGCGAAACCCTGAGCTCCTTGATCCGCTCGGCGTATCTCTTCTTCTCCTCGACAGAGGACGCCATGAGGATATCCCTGACATTCACCTTGATCTGCGGGAATGCGATGGCGAAATCGGCAAGTTCCCCCATCGGCACGGCAGCCTTCTCGAACAGCGTGGTATCGGCACGCTTGATCACCCTGATCTGCCTGATGCCGATCAGACCGATCAGCGATGCGATCACCGCCACACAAACAAACCCGGTCATCAGCTTTGCCTTTAACGTCATGTTGTTAAACCAGTTCATCCAAGCCCCCACAAGAAAGTAATTACCACTGACCGGCCCCTGTTTCGATCCGCGCAATCATACCCCGCATCGTCCAGCACGGACGCATCGCTGCCGGGATCGATGACGGTATTGATGTCATCCAGCCGGTTCCAGTCACCGAGAATGAGATAGGAGGTGCAACGGTGTCTGCTGTTGTGACGTTTCAGAGGGATGATCTTCATGACTGTTCTCCCCCGATCTTCCGATACACCTGGGCATCCGCCACGGCCTTGGTAAAGAGATGGGCTACCTCAGGCGGGAGTTTCTGGGTGTTTTCCGTGGCGAGATATCCGCCCGGCGCCAGGGCACGGTGAAACATCCTGAAGACATCCACACGCTGGGCATACGAAAAATGAAGCAGGACGTTTTTGCAGACGACCAGGCAGTAATCCTCCATGGGAGGCTCGAGGGAGAGGAGATCGTGGTACCGGAAGGAGACCCTGCTGCGCAGAGATTCGACAATGCTGAAATGATCGGGCTTGCCTGAGGGCTCGAAGTACCTGTCGCGCAGCTCCCGAGGGGTGCGCTGCAGCTCTTCGGCTGAGTAGACGGCAGCGGTTACCAGGTCGCCGAAGCGGTTGGCGCTGTCATGGTCGGTGGCATCGATGCGCAGATTCCTGAATCTGAAGGGGTTCATCCTCTCGGCGAGGATCATGGCCAGAGTCCAGGTCTCCTGCCCCTGGGCGCAGCCTGCGTCCCAGACCCTGATACGGCTGCGGCCGGAGGTAGAGCGGATCATCAGATCCACGGCATGCTCCAGGATCGGCTGATCGCGCATGAAAAAGGTGAAGGCCATTCAGCCTCCCGACAGCCAGATGCAGCTGTGATGCCAGTCAATGCCGCACCCCCAGCCGGCCTGACGCCCTTCGGCGGGAATCGCGTCGCGCATGACGGCATGGTCATGACCGGTTATGCGGAGCTCCTTTCCGGAGAAGAGCAGGTTGCGATGGCAGGAGCAGAACAGCTTCAGCCCGGCGAGATCGATTTCCGTAATACCGGAAAAATCGATCAGAATGTTCTCCGTCTCGTCGAATTCCCTGGTCAGCTGGAGCAGCACCTCACCGACGTTTCCGGACGTTATCGAACCGAACAACCTGAGGCGCCGTGTGGCCCCGTTGTCCGCTGACAGATCAACTTTGATACAAAAAACAGTCATGAAGAACCGCCGCTTTTTCTGAACATGGGACATACATAGCAGAACAGAACACAGCGGTCTGTCGGGAAAGTTTGATCATGGTTTTTTTACTGGGTCGGCGTGATGCCATGCTGGAGCGCGAATTTGACCAGGGCCGGGATATTGCCCACCCCCAGCTTCACCATCAGCCGGCTGCGGTAGGTTTCAATGCTCTTGGGGGACAGAGAGAGCAGCTCGGCGATTTCCGCGCTGGTGCTCCCCTCCACCACCAGTTGAATGACCTCCCGTTCCCGCGGACTGAGGCTGTCCAAGGGGCTCTTGGAACCGGCCACCGCCTGGGGAGCGTCAACCCCCTCACCGAAATAGCACTCCCCCCTGATCACGGCGCGAACCGCGTCCACGAGCCCGGAACCGGCGGACTCCTTGAGCAGGTAGGCGCGCGCACCGGCCTGCATGGCGCGAAAAACATGCTCACGAGTGTTATGCATGGAGAGCACAACCACCTTGACCTCCGGCAAACGCCCATGAATCATGCGGGTCGCATCGATGCCGTTCAGCTCCGGCATGGCGATATCCATGACAACCACATCGGGCCTGAGCACTTCGGTCTGTGACAGGGCATCGCGACCGTCCCGGGCCTCCCCGGCAACAATCATACCGGAGGATTCCAGTATCATGGTGAGCCCCTCGCGAACAATGGCATGGTCATCGGCAATCAGTATCCTGACCGTCATCTACGGTTCCTCCTTCGGCATTTCCACGGTTACGCCAACCCCCCCGGCGGGGAGGGCATGAACACGAAAGACCCCGCCGAACAACTCGGCGCGCTCCCGCATGATCGTCATCCCCCAGCCGGAAGATTCAGGGTTCCGGGATTCCGGCCCGCAGGCAAGCCCCCGACCATCGTCCACAACCGAGAACAGGAGCAGGCCGTCATCATGGGCCAGCCAGAGAGTCACGTTCCGGGCAGCCGCATGCTTGGCCACATTGGTGAGCGCCTCCTGGGCGATGCGGAACAGGGCGATCTCCCGTTCGGCGGCAACGCGGGGAAGTTCATCATCAACCTGCACCCTCACATCGATGCCGGTGCGCCGCGAGAACAGTTCGCCATACCAGCGCAGGGCCGCTGCCAGACCATAGTCGTCCAGCACCGGCGGCCGCAGGGTGGACATGATGTTCCTGACGGTGCGGCTGACGTTCTCCAGCATCCTGCCGGAGTCTTCCACCCGTGTCCTCAGGGGAGCGGCCGTTTCCAACGGCAGGCTGGTGCCGATGATCGACAGGTTGATGCCCAGCACGGTCAGGTCGCGACCGATCTCGTCGTGCAGTTCCGCGGCAACGACCTTCCGGAGATTCTCCTCCACGTCCATGATCCGGCGGGCATAGGCACGCAGGTCGTCTTCGGCCTGCCTCCGTTCGGTGATATCATGAAGCGTGCCCACCATGCGCAGGGGGGAGCCATCAACACCACACTCCACCCTACCCAGCATGTGCAGCCAGCGCACCTCCCCGTCGTTGATCCGCACAATGCGAAACTCCCGGTCGAACAGCAGGCGCCGTTGGATCACATCCTGCAGATAGCCTTCCATCTCCTTCCGGTGGGCCGGATGAATGAATGCCAGCCACCCTGCCCTGGTGCGTTCATACCGTGCATCGGCACCGCATATCCTGTCAGCCGCGACACTGGTCACACAGCGGTCCTCGGGAATGGAGTAGACGAAACTCCCCAGATGGGCAAGTTCCTGTGCCTCGCGCAGTGACTGTTCACTACGGGAGAGGGCCTCATCCACCATCAGTTTTGACAGCGCGATGGCCGCGTAATCCACCAGCCTCTCCAACAGGGTGATTTTTTCGACGGTGAAACACCCCTTACGGGTATCGCCCAACTGCAGCAGCCCCAGGATATCGCCACAGGAGCGCATCGGCAGCAGGGCAACCGACTCGTACCCCTGCAGGTTACAGCGGTTGCAGATCACGGCTTCCCGGCCAGGTTCCACGGAATTCCGCGACAGCTCCCGAGCGCAGTTCGTCCAGAAGCTGCCCCGGGCGGTAAAAAGCTGACTGTCGGAATCGGAACTGCCGGCGAGGACTCTTCCGCACAGGCAGGCAAACATCCAGCCAGCAGCGCCATGGCAGAGCGGCCGATCATGCGGGTCGCCAGCATCGGCAACATCCCCCGCCACTGCGGAATAATGGCGGCAACCACCCCCCTCATACCCGGAAAAATCATCATCCCCCAGCAACCTCAGGGTCACGGACCCACAGCCGGTCATCTCCCTGAAGAAGCGGTCAAGACTGAAAACCAGTTCCTCCACGCCGGCGGACAGGTTGCACAAGCGCAAAAGCTCGATGGTTGCCTTCTGTGCCGCCTCGATCAGCTTGCGTTCGGTGATGTCATGCCCCACTCCGATGACGCCAATCACCCGGCCATCGGCATCGAAGCGCGGAATCTTGGTGATACTCAGCAGGCGGTATCCGCTGCGGGTCGGCACGCTCTCCTCCAGGGTCTCGGCCCGGCCGGTGGCCATGACCCGCCGACTGTTTTCCATGATCGCGTCCGCATCGTCCTGAACAGAGTAGAGCTGGCCGGAATGCCTTCCCAGCACCTCCCGCGCCGGTTTCCCCAACAGCTGCAACAGGGCCGGGTTAACCAGAATGAAGCGCCCGTCAAGATCCTTGACAAAGATGATCTCCTCGGCGCCGTTGACGACCGCCTGCAGCAATTGTTGGTTCTCGCGCAGGTCCGCCTCGGCCCGTTTGCGCGGGGTGATGTCGCGTCCCACTGACTGGGTTTCCAGCAGCCGGCCCTGAGCGTCGAAGATCCCCCGGTTGACGAACTGCATCCAGCGCACCTCCCCCGAGGCGGTATGGACCTGGTTTTCCACGATAACCACGGGGTTCGCGGGGGAGAGGGCAGCCAGACGTTCCTCGATGATCGGTATGTCGTCGTCGAAAACGATCGTTTGCCAGGTTTTCCCCACCAGTTCATCCCAGGTTCCCCCGAACACCCGGCAATACACGGGGTTGACGAAGCTGAGCGTCCCGTCAGGCGCGAAACGGCAGATCAGCTCGGTCTGGTCCTCCACCACGCTGCGGTAACGCTGCTCGCTCTGGTGCAGCAGTTCCTGGGCTCGGTCACGCGCCGCCAGGCGCTCCCGGGCCAGGTCCGACATCCGCATCAACGACTGGGCGACGTCATCAACCTCCCGCAGGCCGGAACAGGGCATGGACTCCAGGGATTCTCCACGCCCCAGCGCCAGGGCCGGTCTCAGCAGGGACCGGATCGAGCGGGTGACGTTCCGTCCGATCACCATTGCCAGCGCCACACCGGCAATGGACAGGAACAGCGCACCTGCAAGGGCCCAGGCCAGCCAGCGGTGCAGCTCGCCCGTCACCGTACTGCCCGGAACCCCGATCACCACCACCCAGTTGGCCAGGGATGTTCTGCTGAAAGTGGTGAACAGGGGATCCCCCTCAAGGCTGACCGTCCTGACCATCCCCGTTGCCGACCTGGTGACGGCATTGCGCAGAACGCTACACCACCGGTGCCCTACAAAACACTGCGGCTGGCGGGTCTTGGCAACCACCATCCCCCCGGAATCAAGTATGGCTCCGAACATTTCTCCCGACAGCTGCCGCCGGGAGAGGATCGAGTCCAGGCGGCTGGACGGCAAGGCCATGGAGAGGTCGTAAACAACCCGCCCCTGACGGAAAACCGGCACATCGATGGCGATCAGCGGTTGGCGGCTGACAGCCCCCCGATACAGATCACTGACAACAGGCGTACCGTCTTCGAAAATGCGCCGCACGGTCTCGGGAATAGCGCGTTGCGGCAGGGGAGCGCCGAAAGGACGGCGCAGGTTGATCAACTGCTGTCCCCGCGCGTCGCAGACAACGATATTCGCGCCCGGCCAGGACTGCAACAACGTGGCGGCCTGGGCATGGACAGCAGCCAGGTCTCCGGAAGCAAAGGAGGGGGAGGTGGCCAGTGCGGTGAGGGCAGCCTGGACGCTGGCCAACTCCCGGTCCACGACCATGGAGAGGGAGCGGGACATCTCCTGCATGCCCTGCGTAACCAGGGCACGCTTGGCCTGATAGCCGAGGTTGACCAGCAGGGCGGCAGCGACCCAGACCGGTACGACGCAGACAGCCACCAGACAGGTGAGCTGAACGCGGATGGAGAGCATGCGCCACGCACTCTTCTGCTGGAACAGGGGAATGTTCAGACGAAAACGGCCCATGACTGTTGGACTCCCTTGCAGCGTCCCCGGTGGAACACCATGCATCGGGCGACCGTGGGACGGGGAAAAATGGGGGAAAATAGCACGGACGACATGCGCTTGGCAAATAAACCTAAATTCGTCAGTTGGGAGCTGTCTCCTTTCGCGCTGACGGGGTCTCTCCGACAGCCCCCAATTGCCGTTTTCAGGATGAAGCAGAACCGACAACGTGCAGTCACGACGCGAACGGGGAAACGCGATTATTTGCTGGACTTCACAAATTTTTGCCCTATGTTGGCAGGGTGCGCCGTCGGAGAACGCACCAGCGAGGACGCTTCCGCACGAGAGGGAAAGGGGGAGGAGATGGTCATGGACAGGACAGCCGTGCTGCTGCTTCAGATGGGGGGGCCGGACAGCATCGAGGCCGTGGAACCGTTTCTGCGCAACCTCTTTTCTGACCGGGATATCATCAGAATCGGCCCCGCCTTTCTCCAACCACTGATCGCCCGCCTGATCGCCCGCCGCCGCTCGAAGCGGGTCGCGGAACAGTACCGCCAGATCGGTGGCGGTTCCCCGCTGCGAAAACTGACCGAGCAGCAGGCAGCCTCTCTGGAAAAGGTCCTGGGAGAGGGGTATCGCTGTTTCGTCGCCATGCGCTACTGGAAGCCCGACACGTCCCGGGCCCTGGAAGCCGTCGCTCAAGCGGGCATCACCCGCATCGTCGCCCTGTCGCTCTACCCCCACTACTCCCGCGCCACATCCGGTTCAAGCTTCAACGAACTGGAGCGGGTCAGGGCGCGCTCGGCCACACCGTTCCAGGCGACCTGCGTGCGCCAGTTCCACGACCACCCGCTGTACATCACCAGCCTGTGCGACAGGATCGGCCAGGCCCTGTCCGGGTACGCCGATCCCGGCGACGTACACCTGCTCTTCACCGCCCACGGCCTGCCCCAGTCGTTCATCGACTCGGGCGATCCCTACCTGGACCAGATCCGGGCAACGGTTGCCCTGGTCATGGAGCGTTTCAAGGGCATCAGCCATCATCTGGCATTCCAGTCCCGGGCAGGTCCGGTAAAATGGCTGGAACCCTCCACGGAGGAGAAGATCAGGGAACTGGCCGGGCAAGGGGTGAAAAAGCTGCTGATGGTGCCGGTCTCGTTTGTCTCCGATCACATCGAGACCCTGCACGAGATCGACATGCAGTACCGGCACGAGGCGTTGGAGCTGGGGATTGAGGATTTCCGGAGGGTGGAGTCGCTGAACAGTTCGCCCCTGTTCATCAACTGCCTGGCGGAACTGGTCAGGGGGAGCGACGGGACAGAGGAGACATAGAATCCAGGGATTCAGGTCAGGAGGGCGAGGCCCCGTCCCCACGGGAGAGGGGGGAGTTTAGCGGAAAACGGACCGTAAACGTCGAGCCGGTGCCCACCTGGTGCTCCACACTCTATGCTGCCACCATGCTTTGACACAGAACTCGCACTATTCAAATTGGCAACCAGCATGACACTCTTCACCCCAGCCACCTGAAGACCTCTCCGCCATGGCAAGAACCGCAAATCTTAGTTGAGTTGCATCCATGATGGCATTGAAGAGACGCATTGCAATACAGTCTCTATGGCAATCCCGTTCGGCGGACAATGGCGGACTGCTCGTACACGCGGAAAGAGTCCCGGATGATCTTGCGCAACTGGCCGTCGTCCCACGGCTTTGTGAGCACCTTGTATACTTCCCCCTCGTTCACTGCTTTGGTGACGGTTTCAAGATCGACAAAACCGGACAGGATAATGCGCACCGTATCGGGATGAAGCGCTTTGACCAGGCTTAAAAACTCGGTTCCGCTCATATCCGGCATGCGCTGATCCGAAATCACCACCTGAATGCTTTCCCTGGCCAGCAGCTCCAGCCCTTCACAGGCATTGCCTGCGGTAACGATGCGGTAGTCCTCTTCAGCAAGGAGCCGCTTTAACGCCCGGAGGATATTACGCTCGTCATCCACTAGCAGCAACGTACGAGCCATAGTGCCATGGGACGGAATGACGTATGGCGTATTTTTTCGCAGCAATGCAGCAAAGTCATTGGCGGCCAGGGGACGACTGAAAAAATAGCCCTGAATCTGGTCGCAGCCATGTTTGCGCAGATAGCCGAGCTGGGCCTCGGTCTCCACCCCTTCCGCGATTACCTGGAGCTGCATGCGGTGCGCTATGTCGATGATCGAAGCGGCGATAGTGGCCGAGTGCGGGTTGGTGACGATATCGGTAACAAAGGAGCGGTCGATTTTCAGGTAGTCGATGGGAAAACGGCTTAAACTGGCTAAACTCGAGTAGCCGGTGCCGAAATCGTCCATGCTCAGCCGAACACCGATGTCTTTTAGCTCCCGCATCAGTGCAATAGCCCGTTCAGGATTGTCCATCACCAGGCTTTCGGTCATCTCAAGCTCCAGCCAGCAGGGGTCGAGCCCGGTTGCCAGCAGGACGTTCGCGACCAGCCACGGCAACTTCCCCGCGCGAAACTGCCGGGCGGAGAGATTGACCGCCACACTCACAATCGGCAGTCTTTCGTCCTGCCAGGCACGCACCTGCCGGCAGGCCTCCGTCAGTACCCAGTTTCCCAGCGGCACAATCAGGCCGGTCTCTTCGGCCAGAGGAATGAATTCGTTCGGCGGCACCATTCCTCGTTGCGGATGCAGCCAGCGGACCAATGCTTCGCAACCAATCATCCGACCTGTGGCCAATTCAACCTTGGGTTGGTAATGCAGCAGAAATTCATTCCGGTCCAGCGCCTGGCGCAGAGCGTTTTCCGTTTCCAAGGTCTCCATGGCCCGCAGGTTCATCTCGGGGGAAAAAAAGGAGAATGAGCCCCCCCCCCTCCCGCTTGGCCCGGTACATGGCAATATCAGCGTTGCGGATCAGGGTGGCGTCATCGTCGCTGTCCCTGGGAAACAGGCTGATTCCCAGACTGGCGGATACGGTGACCTCCTTGCCGTCAATAAGATGAGAAGGCTCGAGGCAGCGCACAATCCTGCCCGCCAGCATTCCCACGTCATCCGGCTCGGCCACCTCAGCCAGCAGAATAACGAATTCGTCACCCCCGAACCGGGCCGCGGTGTCCCCTTCGCGTATGACCTGTTGCAGTCGCAGAGCAACGGATTTCAGCAATTTGTCGCCGAAATCGTGACCGATACTGTCGTTGATGACCTTAAAACGGTCCAGGTCCAGCAGCAGCACCGCCAGGATCCGTCCGGAACGGCGGGCGTAATACAGCGACTGCTCCAGGCGGTCATACAACAGCGCCCGGCTGGCCAGTCCGGTCAATTCATCGTGGGTAGCCAGATACGCCAGTTGTTGCTCGTTTTGTTTGCGCTCGTGTATATCAACAATCGTTCCGAGCATCCTGAGCGGCGCGCCAGCCTCGTCCCTCGCCACCACCTTGCCGTAAGCCAGAATCCATTTCCATTCGCCCGTTTTTGTTTTTCGCCGATACTCGACCTTATACGTATCCCGGATACCCGTAATATGTTCCTCATACACCTTGCCGACCGGAGCGGCGTCGTCGGGATGCAGTTGCTCATGCCAAAGTGCGTAGCTCTCTTCAAATTCGTCCGGCTCGTACCCCAGAATGAGGGCGTACTCCGGATTTATAATGACACGGTCGGTCCGCAGATCCAAATCGTACAGTCCCAGGTTGGACGACGTGACCGCCAGTCGGACACGCTCTTCACTCTCCAGCAGGGCGGCTTCCATACGCTTCCGTTCAACGCTTTTCCAGACCGAGTCCATCAGCAGCGAAAGCTGCGTCACATCGACGTCGTCATAGCCGGTTTCCTTGTTCGCCACCCCAACTACGGCCACGATCCTGCCCTGATCTACGATCGGCAGGGTCATAAAATTGATCAGATGCACATGCCCCTCGGGATAGCCTTTCCGCAGGGGGTTGGGTTCTGAAAAATCGTTGACCACAATCGGCTTGCGCTGTCTGACCGCTTCTCCCCAGATGCCGGTCTTTTCCAGATCGTATTCGGATTGCGGGTCCATAACCGTGCAGGCCGGCATCACGTCGTGCGACCATGAGTTAAGGATAAAGCGCTGTTTTTCCTCGTCATAACAGTAGATATACCCGTAGCTGCTGGATGTCAGCCTGAGCGTTTCGGACAGGGCGTAATCCAGCAGGTCCTTAATGTCAAGCGCCTGATACTGCAGGACATTCACCAGACATTGCAACCGCTCCCTGTTCAGCCGGGCGTCCCGTTCCAGGCGCCTAAAATGCGCCAGGTTGCGCTGTTTCCAGACAAACCATACGCCAATCGCGGCGCTCAGCAGCAGGACGAACTCCAGGGCCACGGTAATCCACAGCCTCTCACGCAGCGGCGCGTAGATCTCGGCGAGATCCACGCGCGCCATGAGATGCCAGGGAGTATGGGGAACCGGCCGCAGCGCGGCCACCACCGGAACATGGTGAAAATTGATCCCCCGCACTATTCCGCTCCGCCCCGATACCGCCATCACCTCGGGGGCCACGGCCTGTTTCAGGGGAGTCTTAAGTTTCAGTGCCGCATCCCTGTGAAAACGGAGTTCGCTCAGAAAGAGTACGTCGGCGCCGTCCCTGCGCACCAGCGCCGTCTCGCCGGAAGCGCTCTCCAGGGGCCAACGTCTGAGGAGAGGATACAGATAGCGCCCCGGATCGATCCTGAGCGCAAGCACGGCCAGAGCGCGGCCGGGGGCAAGCGGATCAGAGAGCGGAACCATGACGCACAGGTGAATTGCGCCGTCAGCCGCGTCGCGGTAAAAATCGGTGAAGACGACTCGGTTCGATTCCAGCGCCAAACGGGCCTGTCCGGCCAGGTAACCGGAAGGCTGCTGCCCATGCCCGGACAGGAAAAGCGGATTCATGCCTTGAGCATCCAGCAGAAAAATGCCGTCGTAGTTCCTGCTCGCCTTGAGAGCCGCAAGCCAGATGTTCAGGTCATGCCCTGCCCGCCGGTCCGGAGCGGTTCGCAGAAACGACCGCACGATGAGCGCAAAGGAGCGGTTATTGTGATAGGTGCTGGCGTCGATCAGACGTTCCGCGCGGTAAAATGTGATCTCGGACAGTTTCAGATCGGCAATGGCGGCAATCTGGTTTTCCATCGCCTTCAGATGCAGCTTTTCATGTTTGTGGTGATAGAAGAAACCGGTACTCACAATGCCGGCCACCAACAGGGTGAACACAAGAACAAGCGCCAGTGGCGAACCTTTTCCTTCCAGACCTGATTCGACGGCGTTGGGCCAGGCAATGGGGAGAGAGAGGAAGGCCAGCGACAGGCCGAGCGCCATGAAGGCAAGGCTCGTGGGCGCGGCCGGAGGAATCATGCCGCCGCCGTACAGCATCGGCGTTCCCAGCAGGTATGCCAGGGAAAGCACGGCACAGCCCGCCACCAGCGACAGGGCCAACCAGAATGAGATTTTTGCCTGAAGGCGCTGTTCAGGAGATGCGGTCAGCCTCCCGAACAGAGAAAATGCAACCGTTATAAAGCTGAAGGCGGTGACGGGCGACATGTGTCCCAGCGGCGTATCGCCCAATGTATCAAGCATCGTGACGCCAAGGTGTTCGATAGTGGGGTGGACACCGTTCAGAGAGAGGACAAGCAGCGTTGTGGCGATCATCCCACACACCAGGACGATACTCAGCAAAATTTGCCCCTGACGCCGTCCCGGCGTACCGCGCGTGGCAAGCAGAATCACCCCGGCGTAGAGGATAAACAGCAGCGCTGTACTCGGCGCCATGGGAACCAGCGACTCCCCCAGGCTGGCGAGCCAGGGCATCTCCATCGCCAGCCCCGCCCAGGCCGCGCAGGCGATGGCGGCCGCGAAAAGGGCGCATCCTCTTACAGTCCTGACAAATGGCGCTGAATGCTGTTTACCCGTTTCAGACATGTGTCATTCTCTTTCAGCGAGGTGGCGCCGGCGACGTTTTCCAGCTCAAACCGTTTCGGCCAGATAGCCGAGAGGAAGATGGATCGTAAAGGTAGAGCCCACGCCAACGGCGCTCTCCACTTCAATTCTGCCGCCATGCTTCTTGACGATATCGTAGCTTATGGAGAGCCCAAGCCCCGTACCCTTGCCAACCTCCTTGGTGGTGAAAAACGGCTCGAAGACCCGAGTCAGGTGCTCGGGAGCGATTCCCTTTCCGGTGTCACGAACCTGTATAACGACATCATCACCATCACGAAATGTCCTGATACCGATGACGCCGCGCTCCGTGATGGCATGCGCCGCATTGACCAGCAGGTTCATGAACACCTGGTTAAGCTGCTGGGGATAACAGTGCAGGAGAGGGAGGTCGGGGGCGACGTCAAGCTCCACTTCGGCGACATACTTGATTTCGTTACGCACCATGTTGAGGGTGCTGGTAAGGCAATCGTTGATGCACGTCGGCTTGCATTCGGCTTCATCCACACGGGAGAAGCTCTTGAGATCCTGGACGATGCGACGCACCCGCTCCGCGCCTTCGTGAGACTCCTCCAGCAACCCCTGGATATCGCCCAGGATATAATCGATCTTCATGTTCCGTCGCAGCTCCTTTAGTTCGCCGAGGGTCTCCGGATTGCCGTCACGCTCCATGAGCCCTATCATGGCGGCCTCAAAGGCTCTTAGCTTATCCAGGTACTTTCCCAGGGTCGTGAGGTTGCTGGAGATGAAGCCCATGGGGTTGTTGATCTCGTGGGCCACGCCTGCGGCCAGCTGACCAATGGAGGCCAGTTTTTCCTGCTGATACACCGCACGCTGCGCCTCATTGAGCTCCTGGGCGGTCCGCTTCAGCTCTTCGTTCATGGCGCGGAGCTCGGTCATGTCGTTGAGTGAAATGACGTATCCGGTAACCCGCTCGTTCTCCGTTTCGGTCATGCTGTAGATATTGAGACCGTAATACCGTTTCGAGGCGGCATGAACGAGTTCGCCGCTGACACCGTTGAACGACAGGGCCTCGAACCCCGCATCGGGGAGCAAGTCGCGCCAATCTTCGTTCAGCACCTCATCAAACCCCTTGCCGGTCATGTCACACAGCAGACGGTTGCAGCGCCGCACGCGGTGCAGTTCATCGGTGAGGATGACGAAATCCTTCAGGCAATCCAGGGTTTCCTCCCACTCCCGCTTGGCCTCTTTCACCTGTTCATCCAGGAAACGCTGTTCGGTAATATCAACGAATGTGCCGACTGTCCCCCCCAACTCTCCATTGAGTAGCGAGAACGGAGCCTTCGTGACCAGTACGGAGCGGAGCTGGCCATCGCCGCGCGGCAACGTCGTCTCGTATTTGTAAGAAGAGCCGCTTTCCAGCACCCTCCGGTCGGCCTCGGTGCTCCCAACGGCATATTCCGGCGCAACGACATCGGAGATCGTCTTGCCGATGATCTCTTCTTCGCTTCTTCCGAAAAATTCGGAAAATGCCCTGTTGCATCCCAAATAGGCATGACTGAGGTCCTTGTACGACACCGGATTCGGAATGGACTCCAGGATCCCCTGGAAGAAACGGCGCTGGCCGTCCATGACTTCCTGGGCCTGCTTCCGTTCGGTGATGTCCTGAATGGTCTCGACAGCGGCGACGACCGTATTGCCGTCGTCCGTGATCGGCCTCGCCTCGAAGAGGAGATAGCGTCGTTTCCCCCCCACGTCATCGTACCACCCTTCAGTCTGAAGCGTTCCGTCCGCATGGCGCACGACCTGGGGATAGGCGCGGTCGGACGCCGGGCATGCACCGTCGATGATCAGGTCCGCCAGCAGCTGTTTCTGCCGGGTATGAAAGACGCTCCAGTGCAGTTTCGTGCCGGTCATCTGGAAGCTGCTCTTGCCGGTCAATTGCGCCAATGCGCTGTTCCAGAAGAGGATGGCATGGGACCTGTCGATGACGTAGAGCGGGGCAGCGATGCTCTGGATGATGCGTCCGAGAAACCGGGTCGTCACGGCCGATCGCGCGTCGGACTGGCCGGCTCTGTCGGGGACGATTATGGGAGCGCTCTGTTCATCTGTGGTAGTCATGAAGAACCTCTCCTCGTTCGTAACATTTATGATTCAAAGAAATCACTCACCCTTCCGGGCCGGAAGCCTCACCGTAAACGTGCTCCCCCTGCCCGGCTCGCTCCGCACCTGGATGGAGCCGCCATGTTTTCTGATGATGTCCTCGGAAATGCTCAGGCCGAGCCCCGTGCCTCTGCCCGGTTCCTTGGTGGTGTAGAACGGCTCGAAGATGCGGGGCAGGACATCATCGGTCATGCCGCATCCGGTATCGGCGAAGCTCACGCAGACGTCTGCCCCCTCCTGCCAGGTCTTGACGGTGATACTGCCGTACCCGTCAATGGCATGACTGGCATTTATCAGAAGATTCAGAAAGACCTGCCCCAGTTTCAGGGAAGATCCCCACACCGGTGCGGTTTCGGTAAACTCGCGTCTCAGTTCGGCCACATACTTGATCTCGTTCCAGACGATTGAAATAATACTTTCAATGATCTGGTTGACGTCAAGCGACTCGGCCGCATCCCCCTCCTTGCGCGAGAAGGTTTTCAGGTCCAGAATGATGGTTCTTACCCGCTCTATTCCCTCGCGGGACTCGCTGATAAGGTTCGGGCAATCTTCGATCACCAGATCCACTTTTTCCCTCTTCCGATGTCTGCTGAGTTCCTGAAGCTGCTCGGCAGGAAGATACTGTTCCACGAGGGACTGCAGATAGGTGATGAACTTTACCAGCCTGCCCGAATACTGGGCCAGGGACTCCAGGTTGGTCCCCACATAACCGACAGGAGTATTGATCTCATGGACAATTCCGGCCATGAGCTGACCAATGGTGGCCATCTTGTCCGAAAAGACGAGCTGGGCATGCAGCTCCTGGAGCTCCCTCGTTTTTTCCGCCAATGCCTTTTCGAGCCGGGCAGCCTGTTCTTTTTCCAGTCGACATAAACGCCGGAACTGTACCCCCTTGTCTATGGCCGCCATGAGACAATCCGGATCAAATGGTTTGATGATGAAGTCGAACGCCCCCTTTTTGATAGCGGCTATTACCATGTCCAGATCGGCGTAGGCGGTCATGAGAATGACCGGAACATCAGGGTCGCGTTGCCGTATCTGCCCCAAAAGCTCAACCCCGTCCATCCCCGGCATCTTCACGTCGCTCAGCACGAGATCGCAGCAATCCTTCCGGAAATAAGCCAAGGCATCGAAGCCGTTATCAAAATACCTTACCCCGTGGTCCTGGCTTTCAAGAATCTTTACGGTGGTAGCGCCGACATGGATGTCATCATCGATGACCAGGATCCTGCCCGTCTCTGCTTCAACGCTCCGGCTGTTCATCATGGATAGTCCCCATCAACCCGGCACGTTCTTTCCGGAGTCATTCTTTTGCGCCTGTTTCCAGGTCGCACTCCTCAATCAGGCGCTCCACGTCTTCCTCGGAAATATCCGGCAGCACGAAGCTGCCATGACGATCCTTCTCCACACGGGAGATACCGGGATAACGCCGCTCCAGCACCTTGAATTCCAGGGCCTGACTCCGGATCGTGCTCAACAAGCGCCTGTTTTCCTCTTCCAGGTCATACTTCTCGACGGCTGAGCGGACCGCGAACCTGATCTCGAGGTCATTCCACGGTTTGGTGAAAAAACGGTAGATTCCACCCAGGTTGACCGCTTTCATGGCGGCTTCCATGGTCCCATGTCCGGTAAGCAGAATGCGAACCGTCTCCGGGGAGAGGACCCGAACCCTGGCGAGAAAATCCACCCCCTGCATGCCGGTCATTCGTTCGTCGGAAATAACGACCTTGAAAGAATGCAGCTTCATGATCTCCAAAGCCACTTCGGCGCTGGAAGCAGTCATGATCTCATAGGGGTCGTCAAACAGTGCGCGCCTGAGTGCGGACAACACATTTTTCTCGTCATCGACCAGCAGGACCCTGGTTGTCATGGGAGATCTCCTCGATTGGTGCGACGGTGCGCACCAATGCATCACCTGCCGCGGGCTTCTTCGTCAACCGCCCCACGGCGATCAGTCACTGGTCACCTGGACATAAATGCCATGGGGGGAGGGGGTCTTATGGAAGTGACTGCGAATGAGCAGAATACCGGCCATATCCAGCACTGTACCACGCTGCATGAGCAGAACCCCCGCCCCACTCTCTACGTCACGGCTGATCTGCATCCCCGGAATGAGATCCTTGGGCTCCAGCTCCAGTTCGGAAGCCAGCCCGGATTTCCTTCCCTCGAAATAGATGGTCCTGGTGATTCCCTGAAACTTCGTCACCAGATGGGGGTCGAGCAGGGTCCCGCCGTGGAAGCGGGCTGTCATCAACGCAAAATCGGCGCGGTGTTTTTCCACCGATCGCGCGCTCCTCTCGATGAGATCGGCAATGGCGATCAGTCGCGCTCCCAGGGGAATCCGCTCGCCCTCCAGTCCATCGGGAAATCCCTGGCCATCGAAGGTTTCATGGTGGCTGCGTACCAGCAGAGCGACCTCCGCGAGCTCTTCGACCCTGGAGACCAACTCTTCGCCGCGAAGCGGATGCCGACGGTATTCCCGTGCCTCGCTTTCGGACATGTCCTCCATGCTTTTGTTCAATTCAGCGACCAGGGTTCCGAACTTACCGGAATCATGGAGCAACGCGGCCAACCGGAACCGGGTTATGGTCTCGGCATCGAGCCCCATCTTGCGGGCAACATCGGCAACCAGGGTGCTTACGGTGCGGGCATGAACCGCGTTTGAGCCCCCCATGATCTCAAAAAAACCGTCGAATGCCTGAAGAACAACTGCCACCGGCTTCTTCAGGCTGAGCTCTTTCAGCGCTTGGCTCTGCTCACGAATGGTCGAGGTACTTTGCAGCAGACGTTTCTTGAGGTTTTCGGTCCACACCTCCATCTCGCTGTTCTGCTGCCTGATGACTTCATTCAGTCGACGATTCTGGGATTCATGGGTATACAGCTCAACGGCGTCATGGATGGCTTGCGCCAGCTCCTCGTTATTCCACGGCTTGGTCATGTAACGCCAGGCTCCCCCTCTGTTGATGGCGTCAACAGCAGCCGACACATCGGCATACCCGGTCAGAATGATCCGCACCGCATCCGGCCTGACAAGCCGCGCCTTTTCCAAAAACTGGGCGCCGTTCATTCCCGGCATCCGTTGATCCGATACAATTACTCCCAGGTTGGCGAGTGTAGGCAGAAGATTCAGCCCTTCCTCCCCTGAACCGGCGGTAACGACTTCCATATCCTTCTCATCCATCAAAAGACGCCGAAGCGACGTCAGTATGTACTCTTCGTCATCGACCAGCAGGACCGAAATCGGCCCCTGCCCGGCCTGATGCGTTTCATCCATATCCATAGCCATATCCGGCTCCTCCGGACGTCATAGTATCCTTCATCAGCGCAATTACGATCGCCCGCTGATCCCCCTGTTCAATCCGCGTCAGGAACGCTCGGCAGGCACCGCTGGGCAGCTCCACCGAACATGTGCACCCCGAATTGTAATCCAACTGCACAATGGATTGGACCAGATGCCGGGGGAACATGGTAGCCAGGTCACGACCGATTAGATCGTCTCGATCGACACCCAGCATCTCGGCTCCAAGGGCGTTGCACTGGACGACCATGCCGTATCCGTCCGCCCCCACGACCCCTATCGGCAGCGCGTCCACCACGCCCTGAAAACCGTGAAGGGCGCGGCTCTTCAGCAGCACTTCCTTGACGCGCTCGTCCACCATGTCATTCAGATGGTCGTTGATTCTCCGCAATTCTTCGTTGGCAGCCATCAGATCCGTCACAAGTTGACGGTTTCTGGCCCGCAATTCGTAGCGTTCCAGCGCTTCGCGGACGGTACAGAGCAGGTCATCATCGTTCCACGGCTTGGCGATGAACTTGTAGATCCGCCCCAGGTTGATGGAAGCCACGATGGCGGCCAGGTCGGCATAACCGGAGAGGATCATCCGTTCCGTATCGGGCCAACGACGACAGACCTCGCTCAAGAACTCGACGCCGTGCATGCCGGACATGCGGTAGTCCGAAATAACCAACCGGAACGGACCGTGCTGTTCCAGAATCTCCAACCCATCCCCCCCGGAACCGGCGGTGAAGATCTCGTACTCTTCATCCAGAAAGAGCCGTTCCAGTGACCGGAGCACGTTCCGTTCGTCATCGACCAGAAGTATGCGGATTGGTTCGGGATCCATCTTTGTTCTCTCCCCGTCCATCGGCAATGCGCCGAGAGTTCCATCCCATGCGTTTATACCGGGACATTTCCCCCAGCCTCACCGTCCAGGACAGCCCGGACCTTCACGGCCAGCTCGGTTGGAGTCAGCGGCTTCATAAGCAGATGTTCGCCATGGTCCAGCAGCCTTCGTCCACGGACGAGATCATGGGGGTAACCGCTGGAAAATATGATTTTACAGTCGTTTCGCATTTCTCTGATCTCTGAGGCCGCCTCCCGGCCATTCTTGTTCGGCAGAATGACATCCATCAGCACCAGGTCGATCTCATGCATCTGTTCACGAAACAGGTCGACCGCCTCCTGCCCATCCCGCGCAAGCAGCACCCCGTATCCCAGTTCCGTCAGATACAGCTTCAGGTACTCCCTGATGGGCGCCTCATCGTCCACGACCAGAAGGGTCTCGCTTCCGCGTGCCATCTGCAAGGGCTTTGCGGGTAACGAGCACTCACTGCCCGCCTCCCCCTGCGCCAGCGGCAGGTATATCCTGAAGGTTGCGCCCTGTCCCGGCTCGCTGTAGACGGTAATATATCCTTCATGCTGCTGTACGATCCCGTAGATGATGGAGAGCCCCAGCCCGGTTCCCCGCCCGGTTTCCTTGGTGGTGAAAAACGGCTCGAAGATGCGCTGCCGGGTATCCTCATCCATACCGATACCGGAATCGGCCACCGTAATGGCCGCATACCACCCCGCTGTTCCATAACCATGCGTTTTTATGAACACATCATCCATATCCACGACATCAGTCCCGATGGAGAGTATGCCCCCCTTCGGCATGGCGTCCCGCGCATTCGTGGCCAGATTCATCAGCACCTGCTCAATATGCCCCTGGTCGGCGAAAATGGGGACGCCTCCCTCCTTAAGGGACAGCATCAGTGTAATGTCTTCGCCGATGACTCTGCGGAGGAAGGTTTCCACATTCCTGATGCTGTTGTTAAGGTCGATCATCTCCAGCTTCAGTTCCTCTTTCCTGCTGAATGCCAGAAGGCTGCGGGTCAGGTTTTTGGCCCGCTCGACCGCGGCCAGAATCTGATCCATCCACTCCCGTTGTCGATCATCCTTGGCTAATTTCATCTGAACCAGGTACGCATATCCGACAACAACCGTCAAAATGTTGTTGAAATCATGGGCGATCCCCGTTGAAAACCGGCCGATTGCCTCCATCTTCTGCGCCTGGCGCAGCTGTTCCTCGGTGCGCTTCTGCTCGGCTATTTTCTGCTCCAGCTCCCTGTTGGTCTGCTCCAGTTCGGCCATCTTCTGTTCCAGCTTGTGGAACAGCACCTCACTGTACTCCCTGAGCAGCCCTTCACCCCCGTGGGATTCTTCCGTGGAGGAGTGCCCCCCCCCTTCACGGGAAGCGGTCAGCACATCCTGGATGAGAGACAGCAAAGCCTCCGGCTCCTGGGGCTTGATCACAAACCGGTCAGCCCCCAGGCTCAGCGCCAGCTCCTGATCCTTCTTCTCCGTATAGGTGGCGGTATAAAAGACGAACGGTATCCGTCTGAGACGGTCGTCAGACTTGCATTCCCGGCAAAATGTGTAGCCGTCCATTACCGGCATGAGGATGTCGGACACGATCAGGTCCGGCAGATCGCTGCGGGCAGACTCAAGCGCTTCGGCGCCGTTGCCGGCGGAACGCACCGCAAACCCGTTCCCCCTCAGCAGAACCTCGAGAAAATAGCGGTTTTCGGCAATGTCGTCGACTATCAGAACGCTGTGCATGATCTTGTGACCTCACTCTTCCCGGCAGGCCAGGTGCTGCTCCACCTGCCGCATGAAGGTATCGGGATTGATCGGTTTTTCGATATAGCCGTTGCACCCCGCGCTGAGCGCCTTGTCCCGGTCGCCGGCCATGGCGTAGGAGGTGACCGCCACGATGGGAATCCCGGCCAGATCGGGATTGGCGCGCAGTTTCCGGGCAACGCTATAGCCATCCATGTGGGGAAGCTGGATATCCAGCAGGATCAGGTCGGGTCGAAGCTGGGCGGCGCTGTCGATACCCTCCTGTCCATCCATGGCCGCACTCACCTCATAGCCATGCTTTTCCATGAGAAACTTTACCAGATACAGGTTCTGTTCGTTGTCCTCGATATAGAGAATCTTTTTTTTCATACAGGATTCCTTTCAAGCGGAAGCGTGAAGGCAAAGGTGCTCCCCTTGCCCGGGCTGCTTTCCACCCGGATCTCGCCCCCCATCAACTCCACCAGCTTCTTGCTGATGGAGAGCCCCAGGCCGGTTCCTTCGTATTTGCGGCTCAGGCCGGTGTCGACCTGATGGAATGGTTTGAACAAACGTTCCAGCTCCTCGTTCTTGATCCCGATGCCGGTGTCGCGTACGCTGGCCAGGAAGGCTCCCCCCTCGCGGCCGCAACTGACGCGGACGCCCCCCTGCTCCGTGAACTTGAGCGAATTGCTGAGCAGATTGAGCAGGACCTGCTCCACCCGGCGGGCATCCCCACTGATGCTCCCCACCTCTTCCGCCAGGTCGCAGGAGAGGTCAAGCCCCTTCTTCTCCGCCAGGGGGCGCACGCTCTGGACAACCTTGAGAATCGACTGACGGAGGTCGAACGGCTCATGCTCCACCTTCAGCTGCCCCGCCTCGATCTTGGAGATGTCCAGCACGTCGCTGATCAGGGAGAGCAGGTGATTGGCGCTGTTTTTTACCATGCCGAGCTGCTTGGCCTGTTCGTCGTTGATCGGGCCGCTCAATCCCTGCAGCAGTATGCCGGTGAAACCGATGATCGAGTTGAGCGGGGTGCGCAGCTCATGGGACATGGTGGCAAGAAAGGCCGATTTTAAATGGTCGGCGGATTCGGCCCTCTCCTTGGCCCATGCCAGTTCGTCCAGCGTCCGCCGCAAAGCCTGCTCCGTATGCACCAACTGGGTGATGTCGATACCGATGGAGAGGATTTCCGTAACAGAGCCGTCAGGCGCGAGGATCGGCTTGTTGGTCCAGGCAACCCAGACCAGTTCCCCGCTTTTGCGGGTATTCTCGTTAATATTGTGGGCGTACGCCTCCGGGTGAGACACGATATCCGCTGCCAGGGATGTGAGCTCGTGGCCGGTGGAATCCGCGGGAGGAATCAGCGTGCCGATGATGCTGCGCCCTAGGACCTCCTCTTCACGATACCCGAAAAAGGACTGGGCGAAGCGGTTGAAGAAGATGATCCTGCCATCCGGCAGCCAACGCAGAATGACGCAGTTGGCGCTCTCCACGAGATCCCGATACTGCGCCTCGCGCTCGATGAGGATCCGCTCGGCCCTGCCGCGCTCTTCGATCTCCCTCGTCAGCCGTTCATTGGCATCCTGAAGCTCCGACGTCCTCGCCCTGACCAGATTTTCCAGGTTTTCCTGATATACCCGCAGGCTGTCTTCGGCACGCTTGCGCTCGGTGATGTCCTCCACGAAACCTTCCAGATCCGCCTCGTTCTCCGTGGCGCCGCGCAACAGCCGCATATACAGGTTGGCAATGAATTCCGAACCATCCCTGCGGCGGTAGGCAATCTCCTCCCTGACATAGGTCAGTGAGTCGCGCGCGCGGGCTATGATGGCATCCCTCTGGCCGGGACAGATGAAGAGCTGGCGTGAAATATCCCGCGCGTCCATGATCATCTCCTGGGGAGACGAGTAGCGGAACATGGTGGCAAGGGTCCCGTTGACACTGGTGAATCTGCCCTCAATGCTGGACTGGAATATGCCGATGGGCGCTTTCTCGAAGATGTTCCTGAATTTTTCCTCCGAGGCGCGCAGCGCCTCCTCCGCCAGATTGCGGGCATTGACAAGCGTCGACAGAAGCAGGGTGGATATGGATGCCACTCCCAGATAGGATTGAAGAAAAAGAAGTGAATAATTCAGGTTATCAACGCTGAAGGGGCCGAGCCCCGTAACGGTCCATGCCAGGAAACTCAGCATAACCAGGGTGACGGTAACGGCGGTTTCGAACTGTCCGAAGCGAAGGGCTGTCCAGAACAGAACGAGAAAGATCAGGTATCCCACCGGGATGTTCAACAGGAACACAACCGCTTCGACGAGCACGAGAAGAGCGAGAAGAGCTACAGCCTCCCCTATCCTCTTCTTGTCCCGGAGAAGAGAGCAGCGTTTTTCCCAGGTGAGGAACAGCGGGGCAAAGATGAGAACACCGACCGCGTCCCCCAACCACCAGGTCAGCCAGATCTGGCCGTAACGCAGCCAATGGCCACTGTAGAGGGAGAAGCTGACGGTTCCAATCGTCGCGCTGATCAGCGGACTTGCCACTGCGGCCAGGAGAATAAAACGAACTGCATCAGGAGTGCTGTCGAAGGGAGAGGTGGCGGGTATGAAGCGACGAACGAGATATGCGCCGCACAGGGCTGCCAGGGCATTTCCGGTTGCTGTGCCCATTGCCGCCACAAAAGCAGGCATCGATGGAGAAAAACCGGGGGAGAGCACGAAAAGGTTGGCCAGGAAAGCTCCGAGAAAAACGCCGGGCCAGACGCGATGGCCTAAAAGAAGAAAAGCAGCCAGGGCAATGCCGGCCGGCGGCCACACTGCCGTGGCATTTGTCTGCTCAAAGGCGAGCAGAAAACCGAGCAGCGCCGTTACCAGATAGGCAAGGGCAACGCCAAGGCTCTGAATCGGGGTAACGCGCACATTCACGGTCGATCCCTGGCGCCCCCTGGATGGGCGCTGGCATTTGGCTGGAGCAGGCATGGGAAACCCTATAACAGACTAATGTTTGTTGCAACCAAAATTCGGCACAGGGGGGCCGCTTGCTCGCTCCGGATCCCCGATCCCGTGGTGCTGGAATCAGGTCGGCTGTTTGTTCCACCCCAGCCAGTAATCGCCCAGCGCCCCGATCATCCTGACGAATTCGTCCAGGTCCAGCGGCTTGACCAGGTAGCTATTGGCATGGTTTTCAGAGGCTCTGAGCATGTCCTTATCGGCATCCGATGTACTCAGAACCACCACCGGAATCGAAGCCAGCCTCGGCTCGGCCTTGATGTTCCCGAGCAACTCCAGGCCGTCGACCTTGGGAAGCCGCAGGTCCAGCAGAATCAGGTGCGGTCGGGGATGCGGCAGGCGGCTCCATTGCCCCTGGCCGCCCAGATACTCCAGGGCTGCCTGACCGTCACATACATGTTCCAGCCGGTTGGCGACGCGAAACCCCTCCAGACTGCGCCTGACGATCTCGGCATGGGCCTGGTCATCCTCAACCAGCAGAATGACGAAGGGGTCATCCCGCATCACTGTTCTCCTTCAGGCAGCAGCGCTCCCGGCAGGGTAAAACTGAAGCATGAACCGCTCCCCCTGCCCGGCGAATCCACCCAGATCCTGCCGTTGTATTTTTCCACGATCCGCTTGACCATGGCCAATCCCAACCCAACACCGACACTCTGCTGATCCAGCTTGTCGAACATGCCGAATACCCTACCCTGATACTCCGGAGCAATGCCGATGCCGTTATCCCTGACAAAGAAGATAACCTCTCCCTCCTGACGCGCAATGCCCAGTTCGATCAGGGGGGCCGGCTGGTCGCCCATGTACTTGACGGCATTGTCCACAAGGTTCTGCCAGATCTGGACCAGCCGTGGCCGATCACCCATCAACGGCTGATCCACGTCCGCCACGCGCACCCCCACCCTCTGATCGACGATCTGCCCCGCCAGCAGCGACAACGACTCACTGGCCAGCTCCCGGAACGTCACCCGCTGCGCCGGATTCTCCCGCCGGCCGATGCGCGACAGTTCCAGAAGCTCCACGAGCAGTTCTTCCATCTTGTCGGCGGCGGTATGGATGAAATGCAGATCCTGCCCGATCCTCTTGGAATCAACGGCCTCCATGTCCTGCTCCAGATACCCCAGAAAACTCTTGATGGTCACCAGCGGGCCGCGCAGATCATGGGAAACAGTGTAGATGAACTGTTCGATCTCGTCGTTCTTGCGCCTGAGCATCTCGTCAGCCAGATAGCGATTATGTACATCCAGACAGGAGCCGATGTAGCCACAAAAAGCCCCCGAGGCGTCATGGCGTGGGTGCCCCTGGTCCAGGAGCCAGCGATAGTCGCCACCGTGGTGGAGCTGACGGTATTCCATGGAAAAGGGACGACGCGCCTCGAAGGCTTCCCGGTAGGTACCGAGACAGCGGTCGGCATCAGCGGGGTGAACCCTCTCTGCCCAGCCATCGCCCAGTTCCTGCTCCAGGGGGCGGCCGGTGAAGGAGAGCCAGGTTTCGTTGAACCAGGTACACTTGCCGTCCGGCCCGGACATCCAGAGCATAGCCGGCGAGCTGTTGGCAATCATATCGAAGAGTTCCCGCGACTCCCGCAGCTCTCCCAGCATCTTTTCCAGCTTCACCAGGATCACCGCCAGCCCCCAGCCGGTAACTCCCACCAGCGACAGCAGGGCGGTGAAAGCGACGTTGGTGTTGTCCTGGAGAGGTTCACGACTGGACATGCTCGACAGCTGCATGGCAACGGTCAGCACCTGGAACAGCAGGTTGAGCAGCAATGTGGCCAGCGCCACCCTTTCCATGCCGGTACATCGTTTCCCCCCCTTGACCAGCGAGAACATGGCGCCGGCCAGCCAGAACGACATGAAGGAACGCATGACGACCACGCGCCATGCCATATCCGGCCTCACCAGGACAAACCAGGAGAAAAGAGCGCCGAACAGGAGCAGCGACACGGCGATGACAAGGCGGGGCGCTTTGCTCCCGCGATGGAGCGATGCCCCCCCCCAGATAAGGCAGAAGCAACAGGCGAACAGCAGGTTACCAACGATCAGGGAGAAGAAGAGCGGAATGACATCCCGGAGACCGACCAGGAAACTTCCCAGGCCACAGCTCAGCATGCCGATTGCCCAGAGCAGCATGGGCCGACCGGGGGAGAAGAAGCGCCAGATCAGCAGCATTGCGATGCCGAATGAGCAACAGAGAACACCCAGCGCTATCAGCATGGTGATGGTATCGAGCAGCATGGGTAAGCACCTCTCCACGAATCAGGGCCTTTAGGGCAGAGCGGGACGCATCTTACCGGTTGCTCATTCTGCTCCATCCCTGGCAGCGGGGCAGCGGGGAGATTCCAGTGTGGCTTCCCGCGGGGAGCGGAGGTTGGTCTCGTACCAGCGGAACGAATCCTGGATCTGGCCGCGCAGCAGCTCATCACTCCACGACTCCAGCAGGAAGCTGTAGGGCTGATCACGATTCCGCGAGTCGCTATCCTTCTCCTGTTCGGCCTGGCCCGCGATGACCACGCGGACCGTATCGGGGTGCAGCACCCTGACCCGGTCGAAAAACTCGCTGCCACTGATCCGGGCCATGCGCTGGTCGGAGAGCACCACCTGTACGTTCTCCCTTGCCAGCAGTTCCAGCCCCTCGAAGGCATCGCTGGCGGTGAGAATGCGGTAGCCGTCGTTGCCCAGTGCCCGCTGCAGGGAGTCGAGGGTGTGCGGCTCGTCATGGACGATCAGCAGCGTGCGCCCTCCCCCCTGCTCTGCCGCCGACAGGCAGGAAAAGCCGGCATACCGGCGCACCAGAGCAGCATATTCCGACGCCGGAAGCGGGCGGCTGAGCAGGTATCCCTGGATCTCGTCGCACCCCTGTTTGCGCAGGTAGGCCAGCTGGGCCTCGGTCTCCACCCCCTCGGCAATGGCCTTCAGTCGCATGCGGTGCGCCATGGCGATGATGGAGGTGGCGATGGTGGCGGAGTTGGGATCGGTGACGATCTGTCTGATGAAGGAGCGGTCGATCTTCAAGTGGTTGATGGGGAAGTGGCTTAAGTGGGCGAAACTGGAGTAGCCGGTGCCGAAATCGTCCAGACTGAGGCGAACACCGATAGCCGTCAGCTCCTCCATGACCGCTACGACCTGGGTGTGATCGGCCATGACCATGCTCTCGGTCATCTCCAGCTCCAGCAGATGGGGGTCGAGCCCGGTTTCCCCGAGAACCTCCCGCACCAGCCCCGGCAGGTCCCCCGTTCGGAACTGCCGGGCCGAGAGGTTGACCGCCACGTTCGCTATGGGCACCCCCTCGGCCTGCCATGCCCGAACCTGACGGCAGGCTTCCTTCAGCACCCAGGTGCCGATGGGGACGATCAGTCCGGTCTCCTCGGCCAGGGGGATGAAGTCGGCCGGCGCCACCACTCCCCGCCGGGGATGCAGCCAACGGATCAGGGCCTCGCAGCCGCTGATGCGGCCGCTGGCCAGATCCACCTTGGGCTGATAGTACAGGGTGAATTCCCCCCGCTCCAGTGCCTGGCGCAGGGCACTTTCGATCTCCATGGTCTCCATGGCCCGCTGGTTCATCTCCGGCGCATAAAACGAGAAAACCCCTCCCCCTTCCTGCTTGGCACGGTACATGGCTATGTCGGCATTGCGTATCAGGGTGGCGCCCTCGTCGCTGTCCTTGGGGTAGAGACTGATACCCAGGCTGGCGCTCATGACGATCTCCCGCCCCTCTATCCGGTGGGGGACCGCCAGTTCGTGCAGAATCCGGGACGCAAGCAGCCCCACGTCGTCGGGCTCGGTCACTTCCGCCAGGAGCAGGACGAACTCGTCGCCTCCCAGGCGGGCCACGGTATCCGTGTCGCGCACGACCCGCTCCAGGCGCTGGGCAACGGCGCTAAGCAGCCTGTCGCCGAAGGAATGCCCCAGGCTGTCGTTGATGATCTTGAAACGGTCCAGGTCCAAGAGCAGCACGGCAACGATGCGGCCGGAACGTTTGGCATAGTGCAGTGACTGTTCAAGCCGGTCATGAAAAAGCGCCCGGTTGGCCAGCCCGGTCAGTTCGTCGTGGGTGGCCAGGTACTCCAGCTGCTCTTCGTTGATCTTGCGCTCGCTTATATCGATGTCCAAACCGTACAGTTCAGGGGCTTCCCCCGGCCTGCGCACAACGGCATGGCATGAGAGCACCGTTATGCGCGACCCATCCCTGCGCAGCAGACACTGCTCGGAGGGAGGATCCGCCCGCCCCGTTTCCGCCATGCGGAGCATGCGCCGTTTTTCCTCCGCGCGCATTCCCTCGGGAATGACCAGGTCCAGCAGGCTGCGGCCGATGGCCTCCCCGGCGCTATAGCCGTAGAACAGTTCGGAAGCCAGGTTCCAGTAACGCACCGTGCCGTCGACACCGTAGCCCTTGAAGGCGATGGAGGGTATTTCCTGCAGGATTCGGCGGAAGCGGCTCTCACTTTCGCACAGGGACAGTTCGGCCTGGCGGTGCTTCCGGAGCAGGTTCCACTCGCGCAATGCCCGTTCAACGGTTTGGGGCATGCATGCGAAGGCCTGGGCCGATTTGACGATGTAATCCAGGGCGCCGGCCTTCATGGCAGCCACGGCCATCTCCTCGTTGCCATGGGCGGTCATGATCAGAAGGGGAAAGGCTCCCTCCTCCGCGGGACAGGTCAGGGCCTCCAGGGCACTGCCGTCGGGCAGGTTCAGATCGATCAGCACGATGTCGGGAAGATCGCTCGCCAGGCCGGCCCGATACTCGGCCAGCGTGGCGCAAATACTGACCCTCGCATCGGGAAGCGCGGCTCCGAACGAGCGGGAGATGGCCTCGGCATGGGCACGTTCATCCTCAACAATACGTATCTTCATCGTTTTCTCGTTCGCCCCCTTCACTCCCCACTCCTGCCCAAAGCCTTGGGCAGGGTGAACCGGAAACAGGAACCGTTTCCCTCTCCCTCCGATTCCACCCAGATCCTTCCGCCGTACATCTCAACGATCCGCTTGACCAGCGCCAGCCCCAGGCCGCTCCCCTCGCTGGCCACATCCAGCTTGTTGAACATACCGAAGATGTTTTCCCGGTAGCGCTGGTCGATTCCCATGCCGTTGTCGCGAACGAAAAGGACGGTCTCCCCCGCCACCTGTTCCGCACCGATCCCGATGAACGGGTCAGCCTGATCCCCCATATACTTGACGGCGTTTTCCACCAGATTCTGGAAGACCTCCACCAACCGGGAGCGGTCGCCGAAGAGCATGATCCGGTTCACGGGGACATCAACCCGTACCCTCCGCCTGCTGATGGGACCGGCAACCAGTTGCAGCGCCTCCTGGACCAGGTCCTGGAAATCGACCCACACCGGGTTGCTGATCACCCAGCCTACCCGCAGGAATTCCAGCAGTTCGCCCAGCAGGAACCCCATCTTGTCGGCGGCGGTGCGGATATAGCCAATGTCCTTTCCGATTCGTTCCTGGTCGCCGTTTTTCATATCCGCTTCCAGGTACCCCAAAAAGGCGCTGATGGTTACCACCGGGCTCTTCAGGTCGTGGGAGACGGTGTAGGTGAAGCGCTCCAACTCGGCATTCCTCTGCCTCAGCTCATCCTCGGAACGTTTCCGTTCCGCCACCTTCCAGACCGCGTCCATCAGCAGCGAAAATTGCGTCACATCCGAATCGTCGTACTCTGTTTCCTTGTTTGCCACCCCGGCAACCGCCACGATGCTTCCCTGGTCGATGACCGGCACGGTCAGGAATCGGGTCAGCGCCACATGCCCCTCCGGATAGCCCGTCTTGAGCGGGTTGGGCGCACTGAAGTCATTGATGACGATCGCTGTGCGCTGACGGACCACCTCTCCCCAGATGCCGGTCTTCTCCAGAGGGCACTGTTCCTGGAAGTCCACCAAGGCGCAGTCAGGCATGACATCGCCCGACCATGAACAGAGGGTGAACAGCCTCTTCCGCTCGTTGTAATAGAATATGTAGCCATAGCGGCTCCCTGTCAAACCGAGCATCTCGGCCAGGGCATAATCCAGTATGCTTTCGATGCTGTCGCCCTGATACTGCAGGACGTTAACCAGGCACTGCAGACGTTCCCTGTGCCGCCTGGCATCCCGTTCCGACTGCCGGTAAAAATCAAGATTGCGTTTTTTCCAGACAAAGGCCGCGACGCCAACGGCGCTGGCCAGGAGGGCAGCGATCAGTGCCACCGTTATCCGCACCCTCTCCCTGAGCGGGCCGTACACCTCATGGGAATCGATGCGGGACACCAGATGCCAGGGGGAATCGGGTATGGCCCGCAGGCTGGCCATCACCGGTTCGCCGCGATAATCGACTCCCTTCACCAGTCCGGTTCGCCCCGTGACAGCCATGACCGCGGGAACCTCCCCCCTGTCCAGGGGAATGCGCAGTCGCAGGGCCGACTCTTTACTGAAACGCAGGTCGTTCAGGAACAGGACATGGTTCCCCTCCCGCCGCACCAGCAGACTCTCGGCGGTAGTGCTCACCGTGGGCCAGACCCGGATAAAGGGAAACAGGTATTGCTCCGGATCTATGCGCAAGACAAGAACGGCCACCCTCCTTCTCTGATTCAGCGCATCGAAGAGCGGTACCACGACGCCCATGGAAATCTTCCCGTTCAGGCGGTCCCGGTACAGGTCAACAAAACCGATATTGGCGGAACGCAGGGCCTGGGCGGCGCCTTCGATCAGTGGGTCGGGGGGTGGATCCTTGACAGGAGAGTAGCCGAGCCTGTCACGACCCTCACCGTCCAGAAGATACAGGCCGTCATAGTTGCGGTTTGCCCGGACACTTGCCAGCCAGGCGTGCAGCGCATGCTCCCCCCTGCCCCGCGGTGATGCGCGCAGGTACGACTCAACGATGGCGCTGAAGGCCCGGTTCTGGTGGAAGAAGCTGGCATCGATGCGCCGCTCCTCTCGCCAGTGCGCGATCTCGCCGCTCTTCAAGTCCGCAATGGCTGAGAGGCGCCCCTGCACCTCCCGCAGGCGCTCGCTCTCCATGTTTCGGTGATAGAAAAAACCGGCGCCCAGGAGCCCAGGAACCAGCAGAACGAAACCCGCCATCAACGCCAGGGTCGAACGTCGCGTCCCACCATCGGGAAGCAGGGCATCAGGCCATGCTGCGGGCAGGGAGAGGGCGAGAAGCGCCGACCAGAGCGCCATGAAGGCCAGGCAGGTCGTTGCCGACGGAGGAAACAGGCGCCCGTCGTAAAACATGGGGGTGCCCAGAAGATACGCCAGGATAAGCATGAAATAGCCGGCAAGAAAGAGAAGCGCGACCCAAAACGACACCCTGGCACGGCGTTTCCCCTGGGAAGCGGCGGGCAGCAAAGCCGAGAAGGCGCAACCGGCCACAAGAAAACTGATGGCGGTGATGGGCGACATGTTGTCCAGAGGCGTCTGGGTGACGCCCAAAGGCGGGCGGGCGCCAGGGAGTTGGAAACCGGAATACCAACCATGGGCAAAACAGAGCGAAAGCAGGGCTACCAGGGCCCCGAAGAAAAGCATGGCGGCCAGGCAGACCCGCACCACACGGTGCTCCCGCCCCTGGCCGGCGATGAGGAAAGCGGCGCCTGCGTACAGAAGGGACGCAAGAACCGTACTGGGGGCCATGAGGATCAGGGGGTGCCCCTGGCTGGGAACGCGAGGGATGCCCAGTTCCAGCGCCAGCCAGACCATGAGGGCGACAGCGGCCGCAACCGAGCAGCAGATCCGCGCCACTGTCCGGTAGCGCTCACTATCGTTCGTCAACTTCTCGGGCATCGGTTTCTCGCTTCCGTTGGCGCCGGGGAAGATCGCGGAGTTTCAGCGGCAGGGAGAGCGGAGCGAGGAGCATCTCCCCACAAGCCGATACATAATAATACACTAAGAAAACTCGACTACAAGCAGGCCGGACCTGGACGCGAGGGGACTGCGCTTTGCCGGACAGTCCCCCTGTTCCCAATGGTTGATCTGGACCGAGTCCTGTCGTATAACCATAAGCCATGGGTAGTATCGCGGTTTCATCATCCGGAAAAACGAGGAGTTGTTATGCTGAGAAGATGTGTCGTTGTGCTTTTTGCACTGCTGTTGTCGGCCAGCATTGCCCTGGCAGAGGGGAAGGACAATCCGCTGCTGGTGATGGAAACCAGCCTGGGGAGCGTGAAGCTGGAACTGTTCCGCGACAAGGCGCCGCTGAGCGCCGCGAACTTTCTGGCCTACGTGGCCACCGGTTTTTACGATGGAACCATATTCCACCGGGTGATCCGGGGCTTCATGATCCAGGGGGGGGGATTCGACACGGAATTCAGAGAGAAGCCCACCCGGGCGCCTATCAGGAACGAGGCTGACAACGGACTCGAGAACAAGCGCGGAACCCTGGCCATGGCCCGCACCGCGGATCCGGACAGCGCCACGTCCCAGTTCTTCATCAACCAGGTGGACAACCGGACTCTGAACCGCCCATCTCCCGATGGTCATGGGTATGCCGTATTCGGCAGGGTCGTTGAAGGGATGGAGGTGGTCGACAGGATCGCCAGGGTCAGGACCGGGTACCGCGGGGGATTTCAGGATGTGCCGCTGGAAGGGGTGGAAATCAGGTCAATCAGGGTGATCAAATAATCGGGCGACGGTGCGCCGTCACCTGAAACACAGAGATGCCGGCTCCGGCTGTCCGGCCGGGGGAGGAAGGGATGCACGAGGAAAACCGGAAGTCGTTTTTCACTGCCCTGCTGGATTTCTTCCTCCCCCCCCACTGCCACGTCTGCGGGGAGTTCATCCCCCGGGCCGGCAGGCTGCACATCTGCAGCTCCTGCCGGGAGCGGATGCCAGCTCCCACGCAGCCGATCTGCCCGATCTGCGGCATCCCCTTCCAGGGAGCCGGCCATGACCACCCCTGCCAATCCTGCCTGAAGCATCCCCCCCACTTCCACGCCGCCCGGGCCGCGCTGCTCCATGAGGGGCCGGTGCGCGACCTGATCCATGCCTTCAAGTACAACGCCAGGACCCACCTGCGCCGTCCCCTGGGACTAGTGATCGTGGAGCAGTTGAGTGATTTCGTGACAGGGTGGCGGCCCGAGCTGATCATAGCGGTGCCGCTGCACGTAAGACGACTGCGCGGCCGGGGATTCAATCAGGCCCTGCTGCTGGCGGAGCTGCTGGCCAGGGAGTGGCGCATCCCGCTCCAGCGCCAGGCACTGCAACGGGTGCGCTGGACCGAACCGCAGATCAGCCTGACAGCCGGGCAGCGCCGGGAGAACGTCAGGGATGCCTTCAGGGTCAAAAACGCCTCCCTGGTGAGCGGTAAACGGGTGCTGCTGGTTGACGATGTGTTCACCACCGGCAGCACGGTGGAGGAATGCTCCAGAATCCTCATGCAGGCAGGAACAGGGGAGCTGCTGGTGGTAACCGTATCCCGGGTGGCCGGCTGAAAGGAACGCGCGGCAAGGGAGAGAGGTGCTCGCAAGGCAGACGCTTTATTTTGTTGACAAAACAGGTGCATTTCCGTAACTCTTCTGCTTGATGTAGCACACCGCCACGGGAGGGAATCATGCGCCTGACAACCAAGAGCCGTTACGGTCTACGCGCCCTGTTCGACATAGCCTACAATTGCGGTACTGCGCCGGCCCAGATCCAGGACATCTCGCGGCGCCAGGACATCTCCCCCCGCTATCTGGAGCAGATCTTCCAGAACCTGAAACGGGCAGGTATCCTGAAGAGCAAGCGCGGTCCCCAGGGGGGCTATTTCCTGGCCAGGAGCCCGGACAAGATTACGATCCTGGAGATTCTCAACGCCACGGAACAGGATGTGCTGCTGGTGGAGTGCGCCGGCGCCACGGAAAAGAAGAGCAAACGCACGGGCGAATGCGCCCAGGAGGGGAGCTGCGTCACCCAGACGGTGTGGGAAGAGGCCAGCGCCCTGCTGGGCGAACTCTTCTCCGGCATAACCCTTCAGACCCTCTGCGAACGGGGTCAGGCCATGGGAGTCAAGCGGGAGGAGGAGCACCGCTTCATGTACTACATCTGACCGCCGCCGGCGCACCCGAACCGGGCACACCCCCTGAGCCTATCCGTTTCCCACCACACTCACCCTCAGCGACCTTCTCCCCCCTACGGGGTGCGTTTATCCGGGCTACCCCAGCAGGAAATCCAGATCTTCCCGGGTCAGACCGGCCCCCTTTCCCCCGCTTCCTTCCTCCAGTATGGCCCTGTACAGCTTTTGCTTCTGCTCCTTGAGCGCCATCATCTTCTCTTCGATGGTGTGGCGCATGATCAGGCGGGTGATGGTCACCTGGTGGGTCTGGCCGAGACGGTGCGCCCGGTCAGAGGCCTGATTCTCCACCGCCGGATTCCACCAGGGGTCCAGGTGATAAACATAGGTGGCTCGGGTCAGGTTGAGTCCCTTGCCGCCGGCCTTGAGGCTGATCAGAAAGACCAGCGGGCTGTCGGAATGCTGGAACCCCTGCACCAGCCGCTTGCGCTGCGGCGTGGGGGTGGAGCCGTCCAGACGCAGGTTGGGGAGGTGGTGACGTTTCAGGGCCTCCTCGACCATGTCCAGGTAGGAGGTGAACTGGGAGAAGACCAGCACGCTGTGCCCCTCGTCACGCAGTTCGGCGAGCTGCTCCACCAGAAAATCGAGTTTGGGGGACGAATCCGACGATCCGGGCAGGGCCAGCGACGGGGCCAGGCAGATCTGGCGCAGCCGCAGAAGCGCGGTCAGGGCGATGATGCGCGCCTGGCCGGGTGAACGGCTGGAAAAGGCCTCGTTGATCTGGCCACGCACCTCTTCGATGGTGCGCTGGTAGAGCGCCCTCTGTTTCGGCGACAGCTCCAGGAGGATGTCGGTCTCGATCTTCTCCGGCAGGTCGGCGGAGATCAGCTGTTTGTTGCGGCGCAGCACAAAGGGGCGGGTGCGGCGCAGCAGGATTTCCAGGCCCGCCTCCCCCTGGCCGGCCACCCGGCGGCGGAATTCCTCCGGCGTGCCCAGCAGACCGGGGAGACAGAGGTCCATGACGGCGTAGTACTCTTCTATGCGGTTTTCCACCGGCGTACCGGTCAGCGCCAGCTTGAAGACGCCCGCAAGGCGCCGGGCCGCGCCGGTGGTGGCGGCCTTGAGGTTCTTGACCACCTGGGCCTCGTCGAAGATGATCACGTTGAAGCGCAGGTTGCCCAGCGTTTCGATGTCCCTCTGGACAATTCCATAGCTGGTCAGGATGATATCGTGATCACCGAAGTCGTCGCAGGAACGGCCCGGCCCGGCGTAGATCAGAAGCGACGCAGCCGGGAAGAAGCGGGCTAGCTCGCTCTCCCAGTTGAAGATCAGTGAGGGGGGCACCACGATCAGGTGCGGGGCATGGGCCTCGGCACCGCAGGCGATGGCGCCATCGGCGATCCCCGCCAGCAGCGAGATGCCTTGGACGGTCTTGCCCAGCCCCATGTCGTCGGCCAGGCAGGCGCCGAAGCGGTGTTCGTAGAGAAAGGCCAGCCAGTGGTAGCCGTCGCGCTGGTAGGGACGCAGGGTGGCGTTCAGGCCGGACGGCAGCTGACGACAGGGGATACGTTCGAAGTTTACCAGGCTCTCCAGCACCTGGGCGTCCCCGGGGGCCAGGCGCACCCTGACGCCATGGCTGCGCAGCTGGAGCCAGTCCAGGATCTGCAGGCGGGGGATCCTGGCCACCCGCTGCTCCCCCTTCTTCCTCCGTTTGCCGGGCGCGACCACACCGGCCAGCATGGCCAGTATGCGGGCGCTCATGTCGTCGATCAGGATCAACCGGCCATCCCGCTGCAGGACACCTCCCCGGGCCAGTTGCTGCAACTCATCGCCGCTGATCAACTCGCCGTCGCAGCGGATCTCGGGGCGCAGCTCAAACCAGTCCAGCGTGCTGGTGGTTGCGTCCAGGGAAAAATCCCACACCGCGCTGGCCAGCGGTTCATCCCCCACCCTGAGTAAAAAGCCCTCCTGCTGGAGCCTGTCCGCCAGACGGGGCAGAACGGCCAGCAGTGCCTCCCGCTCGACCATCATCCCCTCGTACTCGTCCCAAATATCACAGAGCTCACTGCCGAAGAAATCGTACAAAATCCTCATCAACCGGATCTGGGCCAGCCGGTCATCCTCTGAGAAGCGCCAGCCATCCGCCAGCGCCTGGACCATGATCGGCTTCCTGCCCCGCTCTTCGGCAAATCTGTTCAGTATCTGGCGTGCGCCGCTCTTGGTAGCGCGCTTAAGGTAATCCGGCCCGCTCAGCGCCGTCTTTATGACGTTCCTGGCGGCAGCGGGCGTGCCGGCATCCCCGAGGGCAAAACAGGCCTCCACGATGGAGCGCACCCGCTTTTTCGCCTTGAGCGGCGCCGGCAAATGCGCGCGCCGCAGCGGGTCGAAGTAGCCGAACAGGTCGCTGGAAAAAGGATATCTGGCGCCAGCACAGGAGACCTGCGGCCTGAGACTGATCAGGGGGGCATCCAGCCGGGACGGAAGATCCAGCAGGCAGAGCGCATCCCTACGCACCGACGTGTCGGCCGCGGCCCCCTCCTGGTGGAAGAGCAGCGATTCCCCGAATGACCGCTCCAAATTCTGGGCCAGCCGCAGGCAGAGTCCGTTGAAGTGCTCGCGCTCCGTAACGAGACGGTTGGCTCCCGAACTGAGCAGCGCCTGCCCATCTTCGATCCGCTCCCCTGAGGCGCACTCCCCCCCTCCCTGACGCAGGGCCTCCCCGATAGTGTCCCAGATGCGCCAGACAGCAGCGTCCACCAGAGGATGAATCCCGCCCCCCTCCAGGTCCAGCAGCAGTTCCTGGGCGGCGATGCTACTGTCCGGCATCTCGCCGGTGCCGTCGACCATGCGCGTAATGGAGACCCTCCCCTCCTCCAGCGCAAAGGAGAGGCAGGCCCGTCGCGGCGCATCGGGCCGCAGGACCAGGGGGCATTCGCTGCCCGAACCGTCGCGGAAGACGATCGGATAGCGCCTGCCGGTGGCCGACATGACCGCGGCCAGATGGCGCATGGTCGCATCGAAAATGGGGTAGCGCTGGATGCAGAGTATGACGTCGCGGGGGACTCCGACCGTCCATCGCTGGACCCGTTCGCCACCGCGTCTGAACGCGCCGTACAGTCTGCCGTAGTCGGCCTCCAGCACAAAGCGGATCAGGCTATCCCCCGTTGCCGCGCAGCTCGAAGCGGTGTTGGCGCCTGCCGGGAGCGGGGAGGCGGCGGCAATTCTCTCAGTTGTACTGCCGGCAACATCCGGGCCGATGTTGAGCAGATCTGCCAAATCGTTCAGTACCCAATCACTTATCCTGATTTGGGAAAAGGATGAGGGGGTCAGGATCCGTTTCAGCTGGATCCAGGTGACAACCACATGGGGACACTGGGACTGTTTCGTCCATGCGTCGCAACTACAGTGCGGGACGAGCCGGTCCGTGGCGGTGAAGGTAACCCGCTGCCCGTCGACGCAGACGAGCGTCAACACGGAGTTGTCGCCCCACTCGGCGCGGGCAACGACGGCACTGTCACAGCGACCGGCGGCGGCCACAAGGTGCGGCTTGGAAGCCAGATAGTAGAGCAGGCCCGGCTCAGTCCGTCGCAGCAGAAGGAGCGGCAAGGGGAGTTTTTCGGGGGGCGCTTCGGGCATCGGATTTGTGTATCACTTTACGGTGGTATAATCAAGGATCGGGAAACCGGTCACAACGCGCGTTCAGACAACGGACAATCCATCCCGCGGCCACACTCCCCGGCTCCCCTGGCGGCATTCGCCCTCCGCGAAAAAGACCACTAAGTGGTAAGACCTTCGCCCCAACACGATGCCAGACAGCATCAAAATCCCGGCTTTCGTAGTACAGAATATGTCGCCCGAGGTGCGTTTTAATGTCGATCCTAAGCTCTTATTTTTCTACGCACCACACGGTATTATCCTTTTTTATGGCATGGTTACAAACACAACCCTCTCCGACGCACAAGTGAATACACACCATTATCAAAAGACGGTATACGATTCGTTTTTTTGTCTTGACAGCGATAGCCCAAAAAGGATAATTGGTAATGCAAGTTTACGAGTTGCTCAAAAACAACCACACCCATAAAAGGAGGGAGTAAAACATGCCGTGGATTCAGACGTATACACCGGTAGGAGGAAGCATTGGTATGTCGGCGCTGGTTGCCGCCATACCGCTCGTGATCATTTTTGTTTGTCTGGCTGTTCTGAAGATGAAGGCCCACAAGGCCACGCCGATCGCGGTGGGAGCGGCATTCATAATTGCCGTCACCATCTGGGGCATGCCTGCCGACCTGGCGGGCTGGGCCTTTGTGCAGGGGGCTGGTTTCGGCCTCTTTCCGGTCTTCTACATCGTTCTGACAACCCTGTTCCTGTACAACATCACCGTCAAGGGGGGCCAGTTTGAGATCATCCGCGCATCCCTGGCCGGCGTTACCGCTGACCGTCGCATCCAGGCCCTGTTGATCGCCTTCTGCTTCGGCGCATTCATCGAGGGCGCGGCCGGCTTCGGCACGCCGGTTGCCATTGCCGGCGCCACCCTGGTCGGCCTGGGATTCCGTCCCATCTATGCCGCCAGCGTCTGCCTGATCGCCAACACCGCGCCGGTGGCCTTCGGCGCCATCGGTATCCCGGTCGTGGCCCTGGCAGGCGTCATGGGCTATACCGATGAGGGTTTCAAGCTGTCCAAGATGATCGCCCACCAGCTCCCCTTCATTTCGGTCTTCATCCCCTTCTATACCATCCTGATCATGGTCGGACTGAAGAAGACCCTGGAAGTGCTCCCGGCCGTCGTTACCTGCGGCGCAACCTTCGCCTTCCTGCAGTGGATCACCGCCAGCTACCTTGGCCCCTATCTGCCGGACATCACCGCCTCCCTCGGCTCCATGGCCGCCCTGGTCATCCTGCTGCAGTTCTGGCAGCCCCCCACCACCTATCACTTCGACCATGAGGAAATGGCCACCAAGGAAGAGCATGGTTATACCGGCGCCCAGATCTTCCGCGGCTGGGCCCCCTACCTGGCGCTGACCATCTTCGTCCTGCTCTGGGGTCTGCCGTCGGTCAAGAAGTCTCTCGACAACATCTACAAGCAGGTCATAACCGTCACCGGCTACCATGAAAAAGTCATCAAGGGCGTATCCAAGCCTGAAGACGGCCTGACAAAGGCCGAAGCGGTCAAAACGGAAGTCAACAAGCTGCTGGCTGCGCTGCCCGCTTCCGAGCCGAAACTGGCCGACGCCATCGCCAAGCTGAACGAGCTGAAGGCCCAGGAAGACGCGATCGTTCCCATCGAGCAGGGACTGGCCGGAAAGGGCGCGGTCCTGACCGACGAGCGCTTAGCCGCCTTCGATGCCATTAACAAGAACTCCGGCGCCATAACCACGATGACCGCCGACCTGGAAAAGGAAAACCTGATCGCCAAGGACCAGTTCAAGCCGCTTGAGAAGGCTCTCAAGGGCCAGCTGCCCACCAAGATCGCCGCCAAATACACCTTTAACTTCCTGTCCGCGGCTGGCACCGCCATCCTGATCGCCGCCTTCCTCTCTGCCTTCATCTGCGGCGTCGGCATGGGTGATGTGGTCGGCATCTTCGGCAAGACCTGCAACGCCATGAAATTCCCGGCAGTCACCATCGCCGGCGTACTGGGCCTGGCCTACATCATGAACGTCTCCGGCATGACCAACTGCCTGGGCCTGGTCTTCACCAAGACCGGCCACTGGTTCCCGTTCGTGGCCCCGTTCATCGGCTGGCTGGGCGTATTCCTGACCGGTTCCGACACCTCCTCCAACGTGCTCTTCGGCGGCCTGCAGAAGGCAACCGCCGAATCCCTGGGCCTGAGCCCCACCCTGATGGGCGCATCCAACACCTCCGGCGGCGTCATGGGCAAGATGATCTCCCCCCAATCCCTGGCAGTTGCCTGCGCAGCCTGCAACATGGTCGGCGAGGAGGGCACCCTGTTCCGCTTCACCCTCAAGCACTCCCTGTTCCTGACGGCAATCGTCGGCGTCATGGTCTACCTGCAGGCCTACTACCTGCAGTGGATGATCCCCTGATAATGGGACGGATATAACGACCACCAACGTGGGTTGAACTGAAAAAGCCGGTCGGGATTAAATTCCCGGTCGGCTTTTTCAGTTCGCTGCACAATAGCTGCATCAAGTGGTGCAACAGACTGTTTCCGACACAACGCGTTTCCAGGCCTAGCTGCCGCCGGGGCAAAATTCATCCGTCCCACACAGGCATGATCTTCAGTGGCTATCCTGGCCTCAGGTCAATTCTCCCGCCCCATCCTCACGGAATCACTGATTACGAAAAAAAAGAGCCCCTGGCGACCTGCGCCAGGGGCTCTTGATCCGTTGCAGGGAACCTACTGTATCTTCAGCACGATCTTGCCGAAATGGCGGTCCTCTTCCATCATGCGGTGGGCCTCCACCACCTGATCGATGGTGAAGACCTTCTCGATGATCGGAACAATGGTACGGTCGGCGAATTTGGGCAGGGCCCGACGGGTGAACTCAGCCACGATCTCCCCCTTCTCCGAGACCGGGCGGGAGCGGAGCACGCTGCCGATGATCTGCTGGCGCTTGACCATCATCAGGGCCAGGTTCAGCTCTGCCTTGATGCCGCTGGTGACACCGATAACCACCATGCGCCCCTTGTAGGCCAGGGAGTTCATGTTGGGCGCCAGATACTTGGCGCCGATGTGGTCAAGAATCAGGTCGACCCCCTTCTTGTTGGTATATTCCTTGACCAGATCGCTGAAGTCGGGGGTCTCGCGGTAGTTGATCAGGAAGTCGGCACCGACCTGCTTGACCCGCTCCATCTTCTCAGGAGAGGAGGTGACGATCAGACGGCAACCAGGGGTCAGGGCACGACAGAGCTGGATCGCCGCGGTGTTGACCCCGCCGCCGCCGCCATGCAGGATGGCTGTCTGGCCATCCTTGAACTCGCCCAGGATGAATACGTTCAGAAAGGCGGTGATGTAGGATTCGCAGACACAGGCAGCCTCTTCGAAGCTCATGCTCTCGGGGATGGGCATCAGGTGGCTGGCATAGGCCACGGCATACTCGGCATAGCCGCCGCCTCCCACCAGCGACATGACCCGATCCCCCTTCTTCCAACCGGTGACGCCGGCTCCCAGCTCCTCGATGACACCGGCCACCTCCAGGCCGAGGATATCGGAATCGCCCGCTGGCGGCGGATACTTGCCCTGACGCTGCACCATGTCGGGGCGGTTGATGGAGGTGGCAAACGTCTTCACCAGCACCTGTCCCTCACCCGGCACGGGACGCTCGACCTCTCCCAGCCCGAGAACCTCGATTCCACCGAAACCATCCATCAAAACAGCTTTCATGGGTATGACCTCCAGACAGCAAGAATAATGTGACCGACGACAGAAGACGACTCCTGCAAAGCGCCAGGAATCCGCAAAAATGTAGCCGCTTCACCCGGATTTGTAAACACAAAACCTGTCCGTGCCCCCGATGACGAATCGCGCACAGCCGGAAAAGGAGGCAGCACCAGGAACAAGAGTCGGTCTGATGTGCACACCACGGAAGTCACCCAACCGCTGCCCTGCCCCGAAAAGCACGACGCGATTCATTTCAGGTGCTGATCAGTACAAAGAGAGAGCACCGACGACGGATGAACGGCAGCCAGGATGGTTCCTTGATTTTTGGATATTTTTCTGCCATAACTGGCTGGTTTTGAAGGGACAAAAACCACACGGACAGATCCTATGCATATTATGGTAACCAACGATGACGGCATCCAGGCCCCGGGCATCCAGGCACTTGCCTCGGCCCTGCGGGTTTTGGGCGAGGTAACCGTCGTGGCGCCCGACCGGGAGCGGAGCGCCGTGGGGCATGCCCTGACCCTGAACTCCCCCCTGCGGGTATTCGAGTTGCGTGACGACTTCTACGCCGTGGACGGCACCCCAACCGACTGCGTCAACATGGGCATCCACAGCCTGCTCCCCTTACGACCCGACCTGATCGTCTCCGGGATCAACCACGGCGCCAACCTGGGCGACGATGTAACCTACTCCGGCACAGTGGCAGCCGCCATCGAGGCGACCCTGATGGGCATCCCGGCCATCGCCGTCTCCCTGGCCACACAGGAACGGAGCGGCCATTTTCCCGAGGCTGCCCAGATTGCCGTCCGGGTGGCCCGCCAGGTCATGGCCAACGGCCTCCCCGAGGACACCTTCCTGAACGTCAACGTTCCCGACTGCCCCGTTGAAGAGATCAGGCCGCCGCTGGTCACCCGCCAAGGCAAGCGTTCCTTTGTGGGCAACGTGATCGACAAAACCGACCCCCGCGGCCGCAAGTACTACTGGATCGGCAGCGGTGAGGCGGACTTCAACGATTACGAGGGGACCGACTTCCACGCCATCAACAGGAAACATGTCTCGATTACGCCACTGCACCTGGACCTGACCAACTACGCATCCATGAAGGTGATCACCGCCTGGGATTTTTAGCGCCGCCGGCCCGTGCGGGCACCTGGAGCATTGCATGAATTTCGATAGAGCACGTAAAAAGATGGTTCAGGAACAGATCGCGGCCCGTGGCATCACCGACCGCCGGGTGCTGGACGCCATGTTGAAAACCCCGCGCCACATCTTCGTCCAGGAGGCCATGGCGGCCCAGGCCCACAGCGACTCTTCACTGCCGGTGGGGGAGAAGCAGACCATATCCCAGCCTTATACCGTGGCACTGATGACCGAACTATTGGAGTTGACCGGCAGGGAAAAGGTGCTGGAGATCGGCACCGGTTCCGGCTACCAGACGGCGATCCTGGCCGCCCTGGCCGATCGCGTCTATACCGTGGAGCGAATCCGCCCCCTGGCCCTGCGCGCCAGAAAGTGCCTGGACTCCCTGCGCCTGTTCAACGTCATGCTGCGCATCAACGACAGCGAGGGGAGCCCCATCGGCTGGGATGAGGAGGCCCCCTTCGACGCCATCATCGTCACCGCCGGGGCTCCGGCGGTTCCCCAGGTACTCACAGACCAGTTGGCCGTTGACGGCCGCCTGGTCATTCCGGTGGGAGACGAACGGGAACAGCGTTTGGTGAAAATAGTCAGGAAGAACAACGGAACACTGGAAACGACGACATCCATCGGCTGCCGCTTCGTGCCGCTGATCGGCAGACAGGGGTGGTAGCGCCGGCGTGCTTCACAACAGCGAGCGGGCGATAGATACAGCTATCACCGACAGAGATGGCGGGTCGGCCTGCCGCGGCGAGACAACCCGCGGCACATGGCCCTGGCGATCTTTCCGCGCTCTTCGCGCCTGGTGTGAGTCAGCAGCTAATTTCAGCTTCACGGAAAAAGGGGGATATGGGCGAATGAAAAACGAAGACTCTCTGCTGGACAACGGGTTTTCCCTGGATGAGCCTCATGCCGCTTCGGAACTGGTTGTCAACGACACCGAAGAGCCGTCGACGTTCAGCGAAGAAGAAGAGGGCAGCGATGACCATGCCGAGGCGGAGCTGCCCCCGGCAGTGCTGGAAACCTTTGACGACGCCATCAAGATCTATCTGCGGGACATCCAGCGCACCCCGCTTTTGACCGCCGAGCAGGAAAAGGAGGTGGCCCGGCAGATAGAGAAGGGTGACATGGCCGCCCGCAACAAGATGATCGAGTCCAACCTCAGGTTGGTGGTCAAGATCGCCAAACGCTACATCAACCGCGGCCTCCCCTTCCTGGACCTGATCGAGGAGGGCAACCTGGGGCTGATCAAGGCGGTGGAGCGCTTCAACCTGGCCAAAGAGTGCCGCTTTTCCACCTACGCCACCTGGTGGATACGCCAGGCCATCGATCGGGCGCTGGTCAATCAGTCCCGCACCATCAGACTGCCGGTCCACGTGTCAGACGACATCAACCGCATGGCCAAGATCACCCGCCGGCTGTCCCAGACCCTGCAGCGTGAGCCCCATGCCCATGAGATCGCCGAGGAGATGAACGTCAAGCTGGCCTATGTGCGCCGGCTGATGACCCTCTTGCGGCGCACCTGTTCCATGGAGACTCCCATCGGCGACGGCAGCGACTACTTCCTGATCGACACCATCGAAGACACCTCCATGGTCGCCCCATCGGACCTGCTGGAGAACATCGATCGCTACGAGCAGATCTCCGAGCACTTCAAGGAGTTGAGCGAAAGCGAACAGAAGATCCTGGCGCTGCGCTTCGGCCTGGACGACAAGGAACCCCAGACCCTGGACACCATCGGCCGGAGCTTTGGCGTAACCAGGGAGCGCATCCGCCAGATAGAGGCCAAGTCACTGGAAAAGCTGTACGCCTGCGTGAAGCCCACCTAGCCGACAAAGCACGGATACGAGAACCAAGCCGGACAACCAAACACAGAGGAGCATTCCCCGTATGATGGAAGACCTGAAGAGCATCATTCGCGACATCCCCGATTTTCCCAAGAAGGGGATCGTATTCAAGGATATAACCACCCTGCTGCAGGATGCCCAGTCCTATCAGCGCATGATCGACCTGATAGCCCACCGCTACGTGGGGCAACGCGTTGACAAGGTGGTGGGGGTGGAGGCACGCGGCTTCATCATCGGCGCCGCCCTGGCCTACAAGCTGTGCGCCGGCGTGGTGCTGGTGCGCAAACCGGGCAAGCTCCCCTCGGAGACCTTCAGCAAGACCTACTCCCTGGAGTACGGCACCGACACCCTGGAGATTCACCGCGACGCCATCAAACCAGGCGAGCGGGTGCTGATCGCAGACGACCTGCTGGCCACCGGCGGCACCATGGCGGCCGTGGTGGACATGGTGCTGAGCATGGGGGCCGAGATCGTGGATTGCTGTTTCATGACCGAACTCAACTTCCTCAACGGCCGCTCCAAGCTACCGGCCGGCAAGGTATACTCGCTGCTCAACTTCTGATCGATGGGCATCCGCATGACACCAGCAGCGCCTCGCCGTCCACAGCGAAATACAGTTGAAAGCACCGCGCAACTCTGGTATACATAGCTCTCTTTTCCACCTGTCCCCGTAGCTCAGCCGGATAGAGCACTTCCCTCCTAAGGAAGGGGTCGGACGTTCGAATCGTCTCGGGGACGCCAAATTTCAAAAAG
>MTLE01002250.1_pt1 | contig 46250 bp, 44 predicted proteins | sample 1982461 | NCBI WGS metagenome assembly MTLE01 (sample SAMN05712605, study PRJNA340218) | biofilm metagenome | isolation source: sample SPL anode biofilm adapted to -200 mV | place: USA | collected 2012-02-03
CGTAGCCGAGCTTGTCATAGGTTTTGTGACCACTGCGGCCCAGTCCCGGGAAACCCTCGTTATGCGCGTCATGGATCACGGCGTTCGCGGCGATCTGGACGTTGAAATTGGTGACTCCCTTGACCCATCCGTCTGCCAAGAGCGAAAAAGCGTGGTTGCCAATCATGCAGCCAAAGTGTCCCGGGCAAGACCACGTGGGCAGAAAGCCGGTCTGGTTATACGCGCTGATCATGGATTGGAGAATTTCGGCGCTGATCTCGGGGTAAAGCAGGTTGTACAGCGGATGCGCGGCGCGGAAAGTATCCCAGTAACCGCTGTCGGTGTACATCACGCCCTCGTGAATTTTGCCATCATAGGGGCTGTAATAAATCGGTTTGCCGTCCGGGCCGATCTCATGAAATCGGTTGGGAAATAAAATGCTGCGGTAAAGGGCGCTGTAAAAGGTGCGCGCCTGTTCCTCGTTGCCCCCTTCGATTTTAACGCGGCTTAACATGCGGTTCCAGGTTTGCTCGGCCTTTTGACGGATGGCGTCAAAGCTGGCGGTGCCGATTTCTTGGTCCAGGTTGCGCTGGGCTTGCTCCAAGCTGATATAGGAGGAGGCCACGCGGCATTCCACCACAGAATTCTGGGCCGTATCAAATTGCACGTACGCGCCCGCTTGGGTGGCCTCCAAGCTGGCCACGCCCGGCTGGGTTTTGCCGTCCGGCGTCCACACCCCGTGCGCGGTGAAAGGCCGGTCGAATTGAATGACAAAATAGTTCGCAAACCCTTGGGGCACGCGGCCGGTGTTGAAACGAGTATACCCCACGATCCGGTTTTCTTTCGCTTTCACTTGAACGGACGCGGCAGCGGGGAAGGAATCGAGCACCACATAGGAATCCCCTGGCTTTTGAAAGGTGAACCGGAACCGGGCGCAACGCTCTGTGGGCGTCAGTTCCGCGACGACGTTCCAAGTGTCCAAGAGCACACGATAATAGCTGGGTTGAGCCTTTTCTTCGGAGTGGCGGAAGGCGGAGGCGCGATCGGTCTCGGTCACTACTAGTTTTCCCGAGACAGGCATCAAGGCAAACGCGCTGTAATCGCGCACCCACACGCTGGCCTGGTGGGTTTGGCGAAGGCCGCGAATCTGTTTTTCCTTATACTGGTAATAAAAGGAATCGGCGGCGGGTTGGGTGTAAGGTGCCCAAGTATTCACCGGAAAGGGCAGGGCAATAGCGGGGTAAGTGTTTCCGTGGGAAAATTGGCCGGAAGAATCGGTTCCCTGCAACGGATTGGCTAATTCTACGGGCGACGGTGCGCCCAGCACTGAAACGAGGCCCAACAGACAGCCCACAAACGAACTCAAACGTTTTGCTAACATAAGCGATTTTAAAAAATGCCACCTTGAAGACGGGCCTATGCTAAAGGGATTGCCGCGAGTCCAGCAAGCGAGAACAGTTTCGATATTATTGAAAGTGCTACCCAACCGTGGGGCCTGCACAGGCGGTGGCGGTTTAATTTCACTGGGTCAACTCGCCGACGACACATCGCCGGGAAAATTCCAATTGGCGAAAAAATCGGCCTCGGCTTCCGGAACGGAGTAACGATTTAGCAACCCCAGTTGGAGACAAGATTGTGCAAAATGGGTCACCGAATTCTCGCCTTTTTCCAACAATGCCCGCGCTGTGGAATGGGCTGATTTAGGGTAAAACGCGGCCAGTGGCTGCAATTGCCTCGCAGTTTCGGGAACGACACCGGCGCCATCGGCGCATGCGTTGAGCATGCGTTGGAGGCAGCTGGCATTCATCAGGGGCATATCGACGGCCAGGACTAACAACAGCAGGGTTTGGGTTTCGTGCAACGCACGTTCAATGCCTCCCAACGGGCCATGCTCCGGGAAATGGTCGAAAAGCACCGGGTATGCGCCAGCGGCGTAATCAATGCCCGGTTTGCCCGAGATCCACAGCTCAGCGGGTTGTAATTGTTGGAGTGTGTCTAGTTGTTGGGCCAAAAGGGTGCGCCCGCGCCACTCGAGGAAGGCTTTGTCGCGCCCCATGCGCCGGGAATAACCACCGGCCAGAATGACCGCGCTAAATTTCATGCGGCTGGCAATGGCTCGCGTTTCAGGATGCCCGAAGTCAGAATGCGCGCGCGCAAGCCGCCGCGTCCCCGCAGCCATTCCTCGGCTCCCGGACCAAGCGCGTCATTCATCCAGGCGCAGGGGCGGCATTCTTCCATGCCGGCAAAACGAATGCCTTGAAGCTCAAATTCCACGCCCACGAGAGAGTTGAGATCCCCCCCGCTCACGAACACGTTGCGCCGGGTGGCGGCGGCTTCCGCGTTTGGCAGGTTAAGTTCCTGGCGCAAGGCGGCGAAGACTTCGAGCGAAAAAAACGTGATCTGGCCTTTGTAATCGGCCTTGTACTCAAAAAAGCGATCCCCGCGCAATCCCTTGCCCGCCACGCATTCCACTTGTTCGACTTCAATTCGGGCATGCTCGCCGGCGGGTTGCCCGTGATGGCCGAAAAAATTGTGGCCTGGCGAGATGAATATTTGATGGACGCGAAACATAAACAAACGGCATTACTGCATTCACCGATGGATTTTAACCAATAGACTCGCGCAAAGGCACCGTAGCGGCTTCGCACAATCCAATGAAGGTTTCTTCCGCCAAGCTTAGGCGTTTGCCTAGGCTATGGTAAATGCCCCAGCGGCGAATCAATTTACGGCGTCCCAGCGGCAAAGCAACCATCGAGCCTTCCTGGATTTCTTTGCGCGCGATCCACGGGGCCAGAATGCTCAGGCCGATGCCCAGTTTGACCAATTCTTTGGTGGCCTCCATGCTGCCGAGTTCAATCACTGTATTGAGCACCATTTCCTCATGCCGAAAATATTCCTCAATCAGCCGAAAGGTGACGCTGTGTTTACTATACAGAATGTAGCTCTGGCGGGGAATTTCCGACCGGTCCACCCGCCCGTTCTTAGCCCAGGGATGCAAAGGAGACATCACGAAATCGAGTTCGTCGGTGAACAAAGGATGAAATTCCAATTGTGGCTGGCGATTCGATTCCAAGGTCAACGCCAAATCAATGCGTTGCTGTAGCAAGGAAGTCATGACATCCGGGGCGTCGCCTGACTCAATGGTGATCGTATATTCCGGGAAACTTTCCTTGAACTCGCGCAGCACTGTCGGGATCAGGTATTGGCACGCGGTGGTGCTGGCGCCCAGGCGCAATCGGCCACGCCCCCATTTGCCCAAATGCTCCAAGGTTTGGCGGGCGGCGTCCATTTCTTGCAGGATTTTGTTGGCATGATGCAGCAATTGTTCTCCCGCTTGAGTGAGGTGCGCTTTTTTGCCCACCCTGTCCAATAGACGGCATCCAATGTCGTTTTCTAGCGCCTTAATGGAGTGGCTAATGCCCGATTGGGTTAAATGAAGCTCCCGGGCGGCTTGGGTAAAACTGCCCGTGCGCGCCAGGACGGTGAACGCGCGAATCTGTCGGCTGTCGAGTGGTTCCTTCATGTATGAATAGAATTCATCGTTACGATTAATATAAAGACTAGGATTAATAATGTCAAAGTGCGCCCATGGCACCTCGAGTGCTCTAACCCCAACCAGCGGTAATAAGCTGTAATTGTGGATAAAAAACGACAACTAATGCTCAGGCCGATCGGGCGACCAGCCCTGCGGGCGGGTTTCGTGCCCCTCGCTGACTGCGCTCCGCTAATAATGGCGCAGGAACTGGGGCTGTTTCGCCAGCACAATCTTAATGTGGTGCTGAGCCGGGAACTGGGTTGGGCCACGGTGCGCGATAAAATCATCCTGGGCGAACTGGAAGTCGCGCACGCCCTCGCAGCCATGCCCTTGGCGGCCACCTTGGGCTTGGGTTCCATCCGTTGCGCCTGTGTGGCGGGGCTGGTGTTGAATCAACACGGCAACGCCATCACTTTGTCCAATGAACTTTGGCGCAACGGAGTTCGGGATGGCCGCACGTTATTAACCGAAGTGCGCCGGAGGCCTGCAGGGGAGAAACTGACCTTCGGGGTGGTGCATCCGTTTTCCTCGCATCGTCATTTATTGCGCCAATGGTTGCGGCAAAACGGCATCGATCCCGACCGGGACGCGCGCATCGTGGTGGTGCCGCCACCGCAAATGGCCGCCAATCTTAAGGCGGGCCACCTGGATGGGTTTTGCTCGGGCGAGCCTTGGAACTCCGTCGCCGTCCGGGAGCGGGCGGGATGGATCGCCGCCATCAGCGCGGAGTTAGATCCGGGCCATCCGGAAAAAGTGGTGATGGCCCGCGCGGATTTTGCATTGCAACGCGCTCCGGAGCACTTGGCGTTTTTAGCCGCTTTGATTGCTGCCTGCGAATTTTGTGATCGCGCGGAAAACCGCGACTTTATTGCCGAAGTATTGGCACGCCCGGAATACGTGGGAGTTCCCGCCCCGATCTTGCGGCGCGCCTTTGATGGGGCGCTGGACTTTGGCCACGACACATCTCGAACGGTGGATGATTTTTGCGTCTTTCACCGAGGCGGTGCCAACGAGCCCACGGCGAGCAAAGCCGCCTGGGTGCTGCAACTCGTCCGCGCCAGCTGCCTATGCCCTGAACCGTTGCGGAACGCCTACGATCTAGGACAGCAAATTTATCGGATGGATTTATACACCCAAGCCGCTCAACTGGCGGCGCAAGCGAACTTTACCCCTAGAAACGAGCCTGAATATGAAACCCTCCTCAATGCCCAATAAAATGAACCGTCGTGGATTCTTGAGTAAAACCGCCCGAGGCGCGACGCTGACGGCTTTGTTCGCTGGATTGCCCAAAGGCTGGGTCGGATCAGCGTATGCGGATGATTCCCCGGAAACGAGCCAATTGCGCTGCGGCATCATCGCTTTGACGGATTGCTCCCCCTTCGTCATCGGCGTGGAAAAAGGGTTTTTCAAAAAGCACGGGCTGGATGTCACGATCGTAAAGGGCGCCAATTGGGCGGCGATTCGCGACGCCTTATGCGCCGGAGACAATCACTTCACCCACATGCTGGTAGGGATGCCGATCGCCAGCACCATGGGTTTGCTGGGTTCACCCAAGAAGAGCCTCATCATCCCTTGGCTGGTGAATCGCAACGGCCAAGGCATATCCCTGAAAAACGAGCTTAAAGGCAAGGTGATCGCGGATCCCAAGGCGCTAAAACCCTTCGCCGAAGCTGCCAAAAAACAAGGCCAGCCGCTGACGTTTGCCATGACCTTTCCGCCGGGCACGCATGCCATGTGGATGCGCTATTACCTTGGCGCCGGCGGCATCAATCCGGATACCGACGTGGCGCTGATCACCGTGCCGCCCGCTCAAATGATCGCCAATATGAAGGTTGGCAAAATGGATGGTTTCTGCGTGGGCGAACCGTGGAACGCGCGCGCTTGCGCGGAAAAAATCGGTTTTACCTCGGTGGTAACGCAAGATATTTGGCCCGATCATGTGGAAAAAGTTTGCGCCTTTACCCAGGAGTTTGCGGAAAAAAATCCCAAAACCGTCAAGGCGGTGCTTAAGGGAATGCATGAAGCCAGCGTGTGGCTGGACAACCTGGAAAACCGCCCCGAGCAATGCGCCATTGTGAGCAAGCCGAATTATATCAATTGCGAGAAGGATATCATCTTAGGCCGGTTGCAAGGGCATCTCGATTATGGTGACGGCCGCAAAATCGAAGACGAGCACTACATGCATTTCAGCAAGCGTAACTGCAACTTCCCGCATGCGAAATATGGCAAATGGTGGATCACTCAATTTCGTCGCTGGGGCATGGTCACCGGTGCGCCGGACTATGAAGGCGTGGCGTCCAAAGTCTTCCGGCCGGACATTTATTCCGAGGCCATGACCGAAATCGGCATCACCGATCGGGGCGCGGACGATGCAGGCTGGACCATGTTTGATGGCGTTAAGTTCGATCCCAAAGGCGATCTGGAGGCGTATGCCAAAGGATTTGAAGTTAACAACGTTAAAGGTTGAAAACGGAGGAAATGATGAAGCGTTCCCTATTCTGGCGGCTGGATTGGTTGCTGCTCCCATTTGTGGGCATGTTCGTGTGCCTGGCACTTTGGCAAGGGCTAGCCGGGAAGAAAACTTATGTGCTCGCGGAAACCGTCCACAGCATCGACGAGTTGCGCACAGCTCTGGTTAAAGCCATGCCTAGTGCGGATTCGTCTTGGAATTCGATCAAACCCCTCGTGGCCGCCGGCAAATTCGAGCAAGTGAAAACCTTGCCGGACGGCGCGAAAATCTGGGATGCCCTCAAACCGTCATTGGAAGAAAAGCGCGTGGGATTATTGGTGGCGTTACCCAATGTGGGCGAGGCTTGGGAGTCGAGCAAGCCTTACGTTTTATCGCCCTTCGCCAAACGCGGTGAATTGGATCAAGGCATTCTGCGGTTCACCTGGCTTTCCCTGGTGCTGGTGGCCAAAGGCTATTTCATTGCGCTGATTATCGGCACGCCCCTCGGGTTTATCCTGGGTCTCTCGCCAACCTTTGCCAAGATGGCGGACCCCATTATGCAAGTGCTCCGCCCCGTTTCGCCACTCGCCTGGTTGCCGCTAGGCATGGTTTTGTTCGTGGGCGCGGGAAAAAACACCAGCGAAATGGCGGCGCTCTTTACCATCGCCATATGCGCCATGTGGCCCACGGTGCTCAATACTGCCGTCGGGGTGCGCTCGATTCCCCAAGACTATTTGAATGTGGCCAAGGTGTTGAAGCTTTCGCGGTGGAAAACCTTGGTGAAAGTGATGCTGCCCGCCACGTTGCCCTACATGTTCACCGGGTTTCGCCTTAGCCTGGGCATCGCCTGGCTGGTGATTGTCGCCGCCGAAATGTTAACGGGCCGTCCCGGGGTGGGCGGTTTCCTGTGGCAGGAATACAACGCGCTCATCTACGAACATATCATCCTCTGCATTCTCACGATTGGCTTGGTGGGCTATGCGCTGGACCGCCTGATGAGCTTGGTCGAACGCCGTTTCAAAACCGCTTAAACCCATTATGGCACTGCTTGAATTGACCAATGTTCGCAAGGGATTTGGCGGAGTTCCAGTCCTGCACAACATCAACCTTGCGATCGAGAGCGGCGAGTTTGTCGCCATCGTGGGATTTTCTGGCGCGGGCAAAACGACCCTGATCAGCCTGGTCGCCGGATTATTAACCCCGGATGCCGGCGAAGTAAAACTCAACGGCCAGCTGGTAACTGGGCCAGGTCCTGATCGCGGCATCGTTTTTCAAAATTACTCCCTCCTGCCTTGGCTCTCGGTGCATGAAAATGTGGCTTTGGCAGTGGATCAAGTATTCCCGCAATGGAACGCAGAGCAGCGCCGCACGCAGGTGGATAAATACCTCTCGCTGGTGAACCTTTCCGCCGCCCGCAACAAATTGCCCCGGGAACTTTCCGGCGGCATGCGTCAGAGGGTCAGCCTGGCTCGGTGCATGGCGATTGATCCCCAAATCATGCTGCTCGACGAGCCGCTATCAGCGCTCGACGCGCTCACCCGCGCCACGTTGCAAGACGAAATTCTGCGCTTGCGGGCGGCCACCGGGAAAACCGTGGTGCTGATCACCAACGATCCGGACGAAGGGATTTATTTGGCCGACCGCATCATCGCCCTGACGGCGGGGCCCAACGCCACTTTGGGGCCTTCCTTCACGGTGGATATCGAGCGCCCGCGCGATCGCAAAGCGATGAATCATCATCCCCGGTTTAAGGAGCTTCGCCGCGAGGTGACGGATTTCATGCTGGATTCAAAACGGGAGCGGCAAGTCACGGTAACGAAGAAACTTGTCCTGCCTGATTTGGAGCCGGAAGATCTCAGCCGGCCGCGCACCCCGTTATTCGCGCGCACGCAACCTAAGCGTCGGAACGAAGTGCAAGAAGAAACCTTGGAGGTCCAATGAGCACGTACTGCGAACTCACCAACCTCGCCAAAATATATCCATCGCCCAAAGGCCCGGCGGTTATCGTCAAGGACTTCAACCTGCGCATCGCCAAAGGCGAATTTATCACATTGATTGGGCATTCGGGTTGCGGCAAATCCACCGTGTTATCAATGCTGGCTGGGTTAAGCGATATTTCGAATGGGGGCATTATTCTCGCCGGCCGCGAATTGGATGGCCCCGGCCCCGACCGCGGGGTGGTCTTTCAATCACCTTGCCTGCTGCCTTGGCTGAGTGCACTGGAGAACGTCATGCTGGGGATCAACCAAGTCTTTTACACCGCCAGCCGGGCGGAGCGCCGCCAGATTGCGGAGTATTATTTGAGCGTTGTTGGTTTGGGCGACGCCATGCACAAACGTCCAGCGGAGCTTTCCCAAGGCATGCGCCAACGCGTGGGCATCGCGCGCGCGTTTGCTTTGCGGCCGAAAATGCTCCTGCTCGACGAACCCTTCGGCATGCTGGATTCGTTGACCCGATATGAACTACAACAAGTGCTGCTGACCTTATGGCGCAAGAACCAAATCACCACGTTGATGGTGACCCACGACGTGGATGAGGCGCTGTTCTTGTCGGATCGCATTGTGTGCATGACCGATGGGCCGGCGGCCGAAGTGGGCGAAATTATGCGGGTGCCCTTCCCGCATCCGCGCGAGCGCAAGGCCGTAATGGAAGATCCGCAATATTACCCGTTGCGCGAAACGTTGATCGAATTTCTGGAAGTGCGCGCCCATAAACGAAAAACCGCGCCCGACGTGGTTAAAGCTGGTTCGAAAAGCGTCACAGTGACTAGTGCTCAGGCGGAAAATCACGTCACGTCACAAGTTATGCAACCCTGAACCCCTGCTAACTCAAAACATGAATCACCACTGGCCGCATTCGAATGGTTCGGCGCTAATGAACAATTTCCTTGTGTCATGACTGGCATTCCTCATATTCCCGAATCCGCGCCGTTTACCGCAGAGCAACGTGCCTGGCTCAATGGCTTTTTGGCGGGCTTGTTTTCTCAAACCGACGCAGGCCAGGCGTTGCCACAGACTTCCCCCGCCACACCCGTTGTCCCTGCGGAGCCGCTTCTTGTTTTATATGGCTCCCAAACCGGCACGGCGGAGCGTTTAGCTCGCAAAATCAGTGACGAAGCCCGCCAACACGGTTTTGCCCCGCAAGTAGCCGAACTCAACGCCCATGCGTCGGTGAATTTTGCCGCGGCCGGAAAAGCGGTTATTGTTTCCAGCACTTGGGGCGATGGCGAGCCGCCTGATAATGCCGCGAACTTTTGGTCCTGGTTAAATGCCGCAAACGCGCCGCGATTGGAAAAAATGCGCTTCGCGGTGCTAGGTTTAGGAGATCGCAATTATGGCGATTTTTGCGGGGCATCGAAGAAATTCGATGCCCGCCTCGAAGCGTTGGGCGCCACTCGGATCGTGCCCAGAGGCGAATGCGACACCGATTACGAAACCGCCGCTACTGCGTGGATCAAGGAGCTATGGAGCAAAATCGGAAACGGCACCACAGGTATTGCCGCGCCGGCACCCACTTCGACTGCTGGCGTTAAGGAGACACCAGCACGCGAAAGTCTATCTGCCACCCCCTACGGGCGGAATAATCCTTATGCTGCGCGTTTGCTTAACAATGTTTTATTGAACAAACCCGGCTCGGCCAAAGAAGTTCGCCATTATGAATTAAGCCTGGCGGACAGCGGCCTCCAATATGAAGTGGGCGACGCGCTGGGAGTTGTTCCCATGAATTGCCCGGAGTTAGTGGAAGACATGCTCGCTGTGATGCATCGCCCCGGTGAAGGCCTGATCAAGTACGGCAACGCCATTCTCACCTTGCGGGAAGCTTTCACCCGCCAATTTGAGTTGCGCAAACCCACGCTGGAATTGCTCCGCGCCGTGGCGCCGCGCGCGACCGATCCACTGCTGGCTTCGCTGTTAGCACCGGAGCGCGCGGAAGAACTCAAAAAATGGTTATGGGGGCGCGAGGTGGTTGATATTTTGGGTTTGCTCAAAGAGCCCTTTACGCCAGATGAATTGTTGCCACTATTGCGCAAGCTTGAGCCGCGTTTGTACAGCATTTCCTCAAGTCCCAGGGCGCATCCGGGTGAAGCGCATCTTACAGTGAGCGCCGTGCGGTACGAAAGCCACGGAAAAGGCCGCAAAGGCGTGGCTTCCACCTTCCTGGCGGACCGGGTGGGCAACGCCGATTTTATCCGCGTATTCGTGCAATCCTCCAAAAGCTTCAAACCACCACAAAATCCCTCGGCCCCGATGATTATGGTGGGACCGGGCACGGGGATAGCGCCCTTTCGGGCATTTTTGGAAGAGCGCCAGGCGACTGGGGCCACCGGCAAGAACTGGCTCATATTCGGAGATCAAAAGCGCGATTCGGATTTTCTATATGAGCAAGAGCTGCTGGCCTGGCAAAAGAGTGGTTTTCTAACCCGCCTGGATTTGGCCTTCTCACGCGATCAAGCCGAGAAAATCTACGTGCAAGACCGCATGCTCGAGAACGCGCAGGAATTTTGGTCCTGGCTTGAGCAAGGCGCACATTTTTACGTCTGTGGCGACGCTTCGCGCATGGCCAAAGACGTCGACGCGGCCTTGCATCGCATCATTGAAACCGCCGGCGGCAAGAGCTCCGATGAAGCCAAAGCTTGGGTGGAAAAAATGAAGTCCGAGAAACGTTATCAACGTGATGTTTACTAAATGAATCCCCTGGAAACCACCACGATGGCGGGATTCTCCGCCGAACAAAAAGAATACCTCACCGGGTTATTTGCCGGCGTCGCCGCGCGCGGCCAAAAGTTCAGCGACGTGGAACCGGCACCCGCGCCCGAGCCGCTCATATTTGAGGAGCGCATCAAGCGCGAACTCCATCCTCTAGATGCCTACGAGCAAATTGTCGAAAACGCGATGGGCAACCTGGCCCCCGACAAGGAGGACGTGTTCCGTTTCAAGTGGAATGGCCTGTTCTTTCTGGCTCCCGTTAAAAACGCGTTCATGGCGCGTTTGCGGATTCCCGGTGGCGCTCTCGCCAGTTACCAACTTCGCGAACTGGCCCGGATGGCGGAGGAGATTACCTCCGGTTACGTGCAGATCACCACGCGCGCCAATCTGCAAATGCGCTTAATCCAGCCCAAGGATGCCCCCGAGTTTCTGCAACGGGTGCAGAGTGTGGGCTTGCACACGCGCGGATCGGGCGCGGATAACATTCGCAATCTCACCACGAATCCGACCGCCGGGGTTGACCCCGTGGAACTCATCGACGCGTTGCCTTTGATTCGCGCGTTGGGGCAAATCATCCTCAATGATCGCGCCTTCTACGACCTGCCGCGCAAATTCAACATCGCTTACGACGGCGGCGGGTTGATCGGGGCCGTCGAGGATACGAATGATATTGGCGTAAAGGCCGTGAAACTCGGGGATGAAGTGCTGTTCCGCATCGCTTTGGGCGGCGCTACGGGACATAAGGCTTTCGCGCGGGACCTCGGCGTCGTAGTGCCGCCCGCCGAAATTAATAAGGTCGTGCTGGCGATCGTCCGCGTGTTCATTGCCCATGGCAATCGGGGGGATCGCAAGAAAGCGCGTTTAAAGCATTTGCTGGAAAAATGGTCCCTGGAAAAATATTTGGATGAAACCGAAAAGTTGCTGGGCCAAAAACTGCGCCGCGCGCCGTATGACGCCACGCAGATGCGCTGGGCGAGCCAAGAATTGCCGCATTCGCACGTGGGCAGTTATCCGCAAAAGCAAAAGGGATTGAACTATGTAGGCGCCACGTGCCTGGTGGGGCAAATCACCCCCAAGCAAATGCTTCGACTGGCGGAATTGGCGGAGAATTACGGCAGCGGTGAAGTGCGCCTGACCGTCTGGCAAAACTTCATCATTCCCAACGTGCCGGATGCTTTTGTCGCCACGCTCCAACGCGCGTTGGAAAAGGCCGGGTTCGGCATCAAGGCGTCGCATCTTTCCAGCGGAGTGATTGCTTGCACGGGCAACAGCTACTGCAAATTTGCCCAAGCCAATACCAAAGGCCACGCCCTGGAACTTATCAAATGGCTCTCGAAACGGGTGGAACTTGATCAACCCGTGAACATTCATCTGACGGGCTGCCCTAATTCTTGCGCGCAGCATTACATGGGTGACATCGGTTGCCTCGGAACTAAAAGTCGCGGGGCCGAAGCTTACCATGTGTTTGTGGGTGGTGGTTTTGGCAAACACCAAGCGGTGGGCCGCCAGATTTACACGGGCGTGCTCGCTACCGAATTGCCGCAGACTTTGGAAAAGATATTGCGCTCGTATCTGCGTCATCGCCAAGGAAAGGAAAGTTTTCAGCAATTCGCCAACCGCCATCAAGCCGGGCAATTGCAGGAACTTTTTAACGAAGGGTGATTCATGGCGGCGACTGAAACCCTCATCGACCGTTTGCTAGCGGAACAACGCGATTTAACCGCCGTGGAGCGTTTTGCGCGCGTTCATGAAGCAGGCCCGGTCCCGGCCTTGGAAAAGAAGTACCGCAGTTTGATCCCGCTGACGCGCCCGCAATTTGGCGAACAATATGCCTTTCATGTCGACCTCGATAAATGTTCCGGTTGCAAATCCTGCGTTACCGCCTGTCACTCGCTCAATGGCTTGGATGAAGGCGAAATGTGGCGGAACGTCGGTTTGATCATCGGCCAGCAAAAGCCCAAGGGCGCTCCCGCTGGCTCGCTGGAGACGTTGGCGTATCAGCAAACGATTACCACTGCCTGCCATCATTGTATTGAGCCGGGGTGCGCCGATGGCTGCCCGGTGCTGGCATACGAAAAAGACGCAGTTACCGGCATCGTGCGCCATCTGGATGATCAATGCATCGGTTGCCAGTATTGCGTTCTGAAATGCCCCTACGGGGTGCCCAAATATTCCGAGCGCAAGGGCATCGTGCGCAAATGCGACATGTGCCAGCATAGGCTCGCCGCAGGCGAAGCGCCGGCTTGCGTGCAGGCTTGTCCGAATGAAGCGATCAAGATTGAGATCGTCAACCAAGAGGCGGTGCGCGCTCAAACCAGCCCCGACAATGCGCGCTTGGTGGCTGGCGCGTTTCCCTCAAACTACACCCGTCCGACAACCCGATTCACCTCGGCGCTGCCGATTCCGGCTTCGGCCCAACCTGCGGACATCGATCATTTGGCCTTGGAGCATGCGCACTGGCCGTTGGTGTTAATGCTCATACTGACTCAATTAGCCGCGGGCTTGCATGTGGCACAAGCAGCTTGGCTCTTAATTGGGGGCATACCATCGGCTCGCTCGTTTGCCATCGCGGGTTTGCTGGCCTTGCTGGCCGGATTGAATGTGGCGACGTTGCATTTGGGACGGCCTTTGAAGGCTTGGCGAGCCTTTCTCGGCTGGCGCAAATCCTGGATGAGCCGGGAAATTCTGGCATTTTCGGCATATTTCGCACCGGCGGCATTGCTGGTATTGCGTCCTTACGACTCGGCACTCGCCATCATCACCGCGGTTTTGGGCCTTTTAGGTGTAGCCTGCTCGGCGATGATTTACGTGGATACGCAGCGACCAGCCTGGCGGGCGGCGATCGTTTTTCCCCGATTTATTGGAACCGCCGCCCTGCTCGGTTTATTCGGAAGCACCGTAATTAGTGCCGCGTTTTCCTCAACCCAGACCACATCATTAGCCCTGGGCGCCGCGCTCCTCAGTGCATTTCTACTGGTTTGCGAAGTTTGCCAGCGCCGCCATGCGTTGCAGGATAAATCGTCTTCACTGCATCGTTCCGTCAGAATTGAACGCCAATTACTGAATCGCGTTCGGCAAGCTCAGATTGGTTTGTCGGGCGCGGCCATTGGGTTATTGATTTTGGTCGCAGCGTCACGCTTTTCTCTCGCTGGATCACTGGCTGCCTTTTTAGCGATGTTGGTCTCACAAGTCTTGGATCGTTATTCATTTTTCACCACTTGCCCGGCGCCACGCATGCCCGGAGGAGTTACGGCATGAAGATCTCCTTCACTGATCTCAGCCCCCAATTTCGCCAATGGCAAGGGCCGCTGACCCACGACCTCGCATTAACTTCAGGTCAATTTGGCTTAGGCAAGGTGCCCGAAAAGGTGGCGCCCGATGCGGTAACTACGATGGTTTGTGGATTTTGCTCCACGGGGTGCGGTTTGAAAATCCATTTAAAACAGGGCGAAGCGGTCAACTTAAGTCCCGACGCTGCGTATCCGGTAAACCAAGGAATGGCGTGCCCTAAAGGCTGGGAAGCTTTGACGCCCTTGGCGTCTGCCGACCGTGGAACCACGCCCCTGATCCGCGAGGCGAACGGGCAGATGCGTCCCGCGAGCTGGCTGGAGGCGATGAACTTGTTCACCGCCCGTTTCAAAGCCATCCAAGAACGCTACGGCGCGAATAGTATTTCCTATATTAGTACCGGCCAGATTTGCACCGAGGAAATGGCCTTGTTGGGTTGCTTGTTCAAATTTGGAATGGGCGGGGTGCATTGCGATAGCAATACCCGCCAATGCATGGCCACCGCGCACACCGCTTATAAACAATCTTTCGGTTTTGACGCACCGCCGTTCACTTATGCGGACTTCGAAGCGAGCGACGTGCTGGTGTTCGTGGGCGCCAACCCGTGCATTGCTCATCCCATCATGTGGCAGCGGGTGATGCATAACTCGAACCGGCCGGAAATCATCGTCGTGGATCCCCGGCGCACGGAGACCGCCATGATGGCGACTCAACACATTGCGCTGCGGCCGAAGAGTGATTTAACTTTGCTTTATGGCATAGCGCACCTCCTCCTGGCTCAGGGAGCGGTTAATCGCGTCTTTGTTGATGCGCACACCACGGGTTTCGACGCTTTTGCGGAATTCTTGTCACCATTCACTGCCGAACGTGTCCAAGCGGAAACCGGTGTGCCTCGCGAACAATTGGAGAAACTCACCCGTACCATTGCCCAAGGCAAACGAGTATCGTTCTGGTGGACGATGGGCGTGAATCAGGGGCATGAGGCGACGCGCACGGCGCAGGCTTTGATTAATCTGGCATTGATGACCGGCAACATCGGCCGGCCCGGCACCGGGGCCAACAGCATCACCGGCCAATGCAATGCCATGGGTTCGCGCCTCTATTCAAATATCACGAGCCTGATCGGCGGCTATGATTTTAAAAATGCCAACCATCGCGCCAGAGTGAGCCAGGTGCTGAGCATCCCCGAAGAAGTTATTCCTCAGGAATACAGTTGGGCCTACGATCAAATACTAGAGGGCATTGCAACGGGCAAAATAAAAGGCCTATGGGTCATCGCCACCAACGGTTCGCACTCGTGGGTGCATCAAGAGGCCTACAATCGCCTTTTGGAGAAGCTGGAATTTTTGGTGGTGCAGGATATGTATCCCAACACGGAATCAGCCCGGCAGGCGGACCTGTATCTGCCTGCCGCCGGTTGGGGGGAAAAGGAGGGTACCATCATAAACTCCGAACGGCGCATTGGGTTGGTGAAAAAAGTGCGCCGGGCACCGGGGCAGGCGCTGGCGGATTTTCAAATATTTCGCCTAGTGGCCGAAGCTTGGGGTTGCGGTGAGCGATTTACCCGCTGGAGTTCTCCGGAAACCGCGTTTCGCCTGCTGCAAGAGCTTTCGCGCGGCCAGCCCTGCGATATCACGGGCATTCGCGACTACCGCTTGATCGATGAATTTGGAGGCATCCAATGGCCCTTTAGCGAAGAATTCGCGCGGCAATTAGCCGCAAGAGGTACAACGACTGTGCTTCCGGATGACAAAGGCAGTTCAGAATCGCCCCTTACTGAGCGACGGTTATTTGAGGACGGGCGGTTTTACCATGCCGACCAAAGGGCCAAGTTTTTGTTTGATCCCCCGCGCCAACCGCCGGAGCCGCCGGACCGCGAATATCCGTGGGTCCTGCTGACAGGACGGGGCGCTTCGGCGCAATGGCACACGGGCACACGTAGCGGCAAAAGCGATGTGCTACGTTCATTGGCCCCAGTGGCCTGCTACTTGGAAATAAATCCCACGGATGCCACCCGGCTCAATATATCCTCGGGCTGCCAAGTTCGGATAACCTCACGGCGGGGCAGCATATTGGCCACGGCCTTCGTCACTCCCTCCGTGCAACCCGGCCAAGTGTTCTTGCCGATGCATTACGCTGAAGTTAACCAGCTCACGCATCCCAGTTTTGATCCGCATTCGCGCCAGCCCAATTACAAGCATTGCGCCGTGCGCGTGGAACGGGAACCATAAACACAAACTTTGCGGCTCGCGAGGCCAGGGAGTATACTCCGAAAGGCAGGTAACACACCAGATGAGCGAAGATTCATGCCAGACACAGGCCAGGGAATGGCGCCCGCAAGACCTCTTTGGGCGCACAGTGGACTATTTGCGAATGTCCATCACGGACCGCTGCAATGAGCGATGTCTCTATTGCTTGCCTCAAGGTTACAAAGGCTGGGCGCAGCGCGCCGATCATTTATCAACACCCGAAATATTGCGGCTGGTGCGCGCGGCGGCCGGCGTGGGTTTTCGGAAATTCCGGTTAACCGGAGGCGAACCGCTGCTTCGGCCTGATATTGTGGATATTGCTCAAGGAATGTCGGCTATTCCTGGCGTGGAAATGATCGCGCTATCCACCAACGGCACGCGCTTGGCCGCTTTGGCCCAACCTTTGCGCGAGGCCGGTGTGCGCACGGTAAATGTCAGTTTGGACGCCTTGAATGCGGAGGCTTATCGCACCATCACGGGAGGCGAGGTGACCCAGGTATTAGCGGGAATCCGTGCTGCTGTGGACGCTCATTACGAGTCCATCAAACTCAACACGGTGCTGTTGCGCGGGAAAAATGAGGCGGAGTTATGGCCGCTGGTGTTGTTTGCGGCGGAGCACAAGCTCACATTGCGTTTCATTGAACTGATGCCCGTGAGCCAGACGGAAGTGCTGTCCGATGATAACTTTCTACCCGTGACTGAAGTCATGGCTCGGTTGAGCCAGCACGACCGGCTCATTCCTCAAGGCGGCCATTCGCTGGGCAATGGCCCGGCCAAATATTATCGGTTGGAGAAAACGGGCGCGTTGGTCGGTTTTATTGGAGCCATCACCAACCACCATTTTTGCGAGACCTGCAATCGAGTGCGCTTAACGGCCGACGGCAAAATCCGCCCTTGTCTGGGGAACCATGGCGAAGTGGACTTGCGGGCGGCATTGCGCGCCCATACGGGTGAAGCCGGGTTAGGCCAGCTCTTGCGTGAGGCGGTCGCGCAGAAACCTCTCGAACACACGTTCCGCAATGGTTATACTCCTTGCCGGCCCATGGTCGCGGTGGGCGGTTAAACCGTCACGCCCAGTTCGCCTGTTCCTATGCGCATCATGCTATTTGCCCATTTAAAAGCCATTGCCGGCCGCGAGACCTTGGAGGTTCAACTTCCGCCGCAATTTTCTTTAGCTGAGTTGTGGGAAGGGATCATTGCCGTTTGCCCGGCGTTAGCAGTTCAAAAGAACACGGTTCGCATCACGCAAAATTGTGAGTTTGCGAACGCGCAGACCCAATTTGCGCAAACGGACGAAATTGCGCTCATTCCACCTGTATCCGGGGGATAATCGTGAATATTCAGATTTCCATTTCCCGCCAGCCCATTGCGAAAACGGTAGATATTCCCGCCGGAATTGAAGGGAATGCGGGTGCTTGGGTGGAATTTCGAGGCATTGTGCGCGGCCAGGAATCCGAACGCCAGATTAAGGCCCTCGAATACGAGGCCTACGAGCCTATGGCGATATCCGAAATGAAGCGAATCGCGGCGAGCCTTGCGGCGCTTCATCCATGTCTAGCGATGACGGTCATTCACCGCATAGGCATTATACCCGTGGGCGAGACCGCACTTTACGTGGGAGTGGCGGCGCGCCACCGGGGCCCGGCCATTAATATGCTTTCCCAGTTTATCGACCTGCTTAAGCTGGACGTGCCCATCTGGAAAACGCGGGCGATCCCCCACTGATCTTTTAGTCAAATAATCATGGCCGAAGCCCAAACCATCGAGGGTGCCCTCACACTGATTCGCCAATGCACGGTGCCGCTGGGTGCCGAGCGTTATCCGTTGGCGCAGGCTAGGGGGCGCGTTTTAGCCGAAGCTGTTATGGCGCCCGAAGATCAGCCGGCATTCGACCGCTCGGCGGTAGATGGTTATGCGATACGCTTGGATGATCCAGGGGAGACCTTCGTCATCGTCGACCAAATTCGCGCGGGACAATGGAAACCGCGCACTTTGGAATTAGGCCAAGCAGTGCAAATCGCCACTGGCGCCGCCTTGCCAGCCACGGGCTTGCAGATAGTGATGAAAGAGCGGGTTCATGCGGATGGGGAACGCATCGAAGTGAAACATCGTGACCACTGGCGCGCGATTCGTTTTCGGGGCGAGGATGCCAAAGCAGGCCAGCGTTTGGCCGAGCCCGGCATGCTGCTGGGGCCGGGTGCAATGGCACTGCTTGCAAGCGTGGGTTATGCTCAACCCTTAGTCACGCGTCGATTGCGAGTGCTGCATGCGACGTCCGGGGACGAACTTGTGCCGCCCTCGCAAACGCCGCCTCCCGGACAAATCCGCGATTCCAATAGCACCCTGGTGCGTGCTTTTGTTGAATCTTGGCCCGCGGATTGCCACCAAATCCACCTGCCGGAAGATGAAGAGGCCGGCATGGCTGCGCTTAATCAAGAATGCCTGGATCACGTGGATTTGCTGTTAATTTCCGGTGGGGCCAGCGTGGGCGAACATGACTATACCATGCGCCTGTTAGCGCGATTGGGCTTCGAAATCCGGTTCCGAAAAACGAACACGCGTCCCGGAAAACCGCTCATTTTTGCCACCCGCGAAAATCAATTGGCTTTCGGTTTGCCGGGCAATCCATTGGCCCACTTTGTTTGCTTGAATCTACACGTGCGCGCCGCCATGGAAACCTTGCTCGGTATCGCCATGCCTTTCGCCAAGAATAGCGCCAACTTGCTGAATGCAGAGGATGGCGAGAGCAATGAACGGGAAACCCTATGTCCGGCCCGCGTGACGCACTCACCAAGCGGCGCAGCCATTGAATTATTGCCCTGGACAAGTTCCGGCGATTTAACACCCCTAGCTTCCGCCAACGCCATCGCGCGAATCCCAGCGAATACGGGACCGTTGATCATCGGATCCTCTCTTGATTATTATTCCACCCAAATTCAGTTATGAGTGAGAAACCTCCCAGCGAAGGCGCTCTTTCCCATCTCGACGAAACCGGCGCCGCCCGCATGGTCAATGTCGGTTCGAAGCCCGTCCAACATCGCCGGGCCGTGGCCGAAGGCCGTCTGGTATGCCAACCCGCGACCATTATCGCATTGAAAAACCTGGCTTTGCCGAAAGGCGATGTGCTGGCCGTAGCTAAAATCGCTGGCATCATGGCCGCCAAGCGCACCGCCGATTTGATACCCCTTTGCCATACCTTGCCGCTATGCCATGTCGGCGTAGAATTTGAAGTCCGTGCCGAGGAAATTCGCATTGCGTGCAGCGCCGAAACCAATGCCACTACGGGCGTGGAAATGGAGGCGTTAATCGGCGTAAGCGTGGCGGCATTGACCCTCTACGACATGTGCAAAGCGGTGGATAAGACCATGCACGTCGAAGGTATCCGGCTCGTGGAAAAGGTCAAAACATGAAGATTGGCCGCATCACCGCCAGCGATCGCGCTTCCGCGGGCATCTATGAGGATCGCAGCGGACCGGAGATCGAGCGCATTATGCGTACGTTTTTTGGAGACGACACGCAATTCGAGGTGGCCCTCGTGCCCGACGAGGTCGCGCAAATATCCCAGGCGTTGCGCGATTTCGCCGATCAGCGCGCTTGCGATTTAATTATCACCACGGGCGGCACAGGAATTGGGCCACGCGATGTCACGCCAGAAGCCACCCGGTCGATTGTGGACAAAGAATTGCCGGGTTTCGGCGAGGCTATGCGGATGATCTCGATGACCAAGGTTAAAACCGCCATTTTATCACGAGGCACGGCCGGTGTTCGTGGAAAAACGCTGATTGTCAATTTGCCGGGGAAACCATCGGCTATCGGTGAATGCTTGGAAATTCTGGCGGATGCCATCCGCGAGGGGATCGAACACTTGCAGGGAAGAGACCCGCACTGTCAAAGTGGAAAGCAGTCATCCTGACAGAGCGGTGCAGGCTGCTAAACGCCGCCCTTTTACAGGCCAATGTCTCGCGATCAAGTTCTGGGCATGTGCTAAATCGGTGTCTGCATTGCCGAGAATTATGCCATTTGTGCGGTTTCCCTCGGGCATCTGGTTTTTAGCCGAGCCGTTCGCTGTTGGATTTACTTCTGTCTATTCAATGACTCAATCACCCGTTGTGGCGGCTACTCCGGCATTGTGTCGAACGAAAAGAGGGCGTGGGATAAACTTCACCTTAACGCACCCCGGTTCAGGAATGAATCGAACACTTTCATCGTGGCCTTGCTCAATATTACCCAGGCATTAGCTAGGCAGTTGCCTAGTGCTTTTGGAAAAAGCGAATCGTTCCCGCCAGCGCCACGAATAGGGAAGAAAGCAGCACAATCGTAGCGCCGCTAGGCAAATCAGTCGCGGCGGAAATGAGGAATCCCCCCAGGCCGCTGGCCGCTCCCAAACCCACGGCCAGCACCAGCGCGCGGCGGCAGCCTTTCACTAACTGAAAGGCGGCGGCGGCGGGGTTGGTGATCAGGCTGTAGATCATCAATCCACCGACGGTTTGAAAGTTTACGGTCAGGGTTGCGGCAGTGAGGATCAGGAATCCGGTCCAGATTAATTGGGTTTGGATGCCTGCCGCCAGGGCGTCCGTCCGCGAAAACAAGATCGCGCGCAGCTCTTTGAAGAAGGCCATTACGTACGCGGCTAAAGCCAGGGCGGCTCCCAGCATCAAAAAGACATCCCGCCAGCGGCAAAAATTCAAGCTTCCCCAGAGCAGGCTGCGCACATCGTTATCGCTGCGGCCCAGGACGCCAAACAGGCCAATGCCCAAAAAAGCCAGCCCCATGGTGGCGGAAAACAGGAAACCCAAGAGAACATTGTCATCCATGCGCGTGCGGCGCGGGTCCAGCAAGCCTAGCGCCAAAGCGGTGGCCACCGCCCCTAACAGCGCGGGAATTAAGAGCGCCTGGCCGGTCATTCCCAACAACGAGCCGAACACCGCCCCCGCCAGCGCGGCATGGGCCACGCAAACGCCAAGGAACGGAATCCGCATGCCTACGATAAACACGCCCAGCAGGCCGCTGGAGCCCCCCGCAATCAAGCCGCCGCACAGGACGGGCAGCCAAAAGGTTAAATCGAACATGCGGGAACGACCGCGTGGCGGCCTCGGTTGTGCAGCACAGCCAGTCCCGGGCCGTACAGCGATTGAATTTGTTGCCGGCTCAGAACCACCTCCGGCGGACCGCCGGCCATTATGCGCCCACCCTGAAGCAAAGCCACGCGCTGGCAACCGGGGGGGATCACTTCTATCTCGTGACAAACCAGCAGGATGGCCAATGGAGTTTGTTGCGCGAGGCTTTGAATGGTTTCCACCATGCGTTCGCGCCAGCCGAGGTCCAAATTCGCTGTGGGTTCATCCAGCAATAGCAAACGGGGCTGCTGTGCCATGGCCCGGGCGATCATGACTTTGCGCTGTTCGCCGCCGGAGAGATCGCTGAACGCTTGCTGGGCCAAATGGCCGGCTCCGAGGCGTTCCAGCCATTCGTCCACGAGGCGCCAATCCTCCGCCCGCAGCGGGCGAAAGACACCGGCCAATCCGGTGCGGCCAATCGCCACCACTTCGCGCACCGTGAGGGGCAGTTCGCCTTGGACCGGTGGAAACTGCGAAACATAGCCGATGGCGCGGCGCAGGCGTGTCGCAGCTAAAAAGCCTAATTCATTCACCGGCTGGCCGAGCACCCGAACCACCCCGGTGCAGTGCGATTGAATGCCGAGGCAACAGCGGAGCAAGGTGCTTTTGCCGGCGCCGTTCGGGCCCAGCAGCGTCACGGTTTCACCGGCTTGGAGCTGGAAACGATCCACTTCCAATAGGGTTCGCCGGCCCGCGGTGACTCGTAGTTGGTGGATATCAATGGCGGGAGCGATCATGGCCGGGAGGCGTGGATTAATGCTTGGACATTGTCGGCGAGCAATTCGTCGAAACTCATGCGGCTGGCCTTAATCAACGGGAAATTGGCAAATACGACGACTTTCGCCTTCAGGTGTTCGCCTAAAGCGTCAGCAGTCCGCCGCCCTTCGGGCAAGTTGGCGATCACTAGCTTGACCTGGGAGAGTTCACCCGCCGCGATAGCCCGATCGATTTCGGCAATGCCTGCCGTGTCGGCGGACCGGAAGGTCGCGGCCACTTTCAAGCCCAGCCACTCACAAAAATCCTTTTGATGGCCGCTGGCCAGCACGGGCGTGCCAGCTAGTCCGGCCTGCTGGACTAGCCGCCGGAGATGTGCGGCTTGGGCGTCGCTGCGGGCAGCCAGTGATTTTAATTTTTCCTCGGCCTTCTCCGCCGCCAGCCAATGAAGCGCTATAAAACCATCCGCCAGCTGGCGGCAAGCGGCCATATAACTTTCCGGACAACACAGCCCGCCGCGCGGGGCGACGCTAATGATCTGGCACTGGGCCGCGAGTTTCAACTGGGTGTCGAGGTGGTTTTGAAAATCGAATCGCGCCAGAGCTTGGCACGCTTGAACCTCCATCGCTTGGCTGGGGCGCACATCGTAATGGCCAGGACACGCCCCCGGCTCGGCGAGGCGGACGATATGAACGCTATCGCCCAACAAATCACGGGCGGCGCATTCCAAAAAGGAGGTTGTCACCGCCAAGCGGGGAATATGGTCGATGGCTGCAGGTTGAGTGGGCCGGCAGCCAGTGGCCGCCCAAGCGGCGAGCAATGCGGCCACAATGGCAATCTGAAGCGCAAAGAAGGTTGGAGATTTCATGTTGGGGATCGATCAGGCAATAAGAGTGAAATCAGGGCGTCTGGATCTGCGTGCCTTCACGGCTAGAAATGCGGGCGATTACTCCGCCGCCGCCGGTCCGCCGATACCAGCTTTGGCGGGCAATGGGGGCGTGGGAATGCTGGCTTTCGACGCTGTTGGGCCGTGGGCCCACGCTCCAAATTGCCCAGCGCACCGGGGAGGTTTTGGGATCAAGATAATACGATCCATTCGTGCTGGCGGCCCGTGGATAATCATCGGGCACCCACAAAGAATACCTGCCGCCCTCGGTGCCATTCAGCAAAGATTTTCCGGGCGCGGCGTATTTGTAGGTGTGCCCCCGGTTGAACCCGTCTTCCATGTTCGCCGCCATGACTTGGTTGGTGCCTTTGGGCAAGTAGCCCAGGGTGGAGAGTTCAATAGGAAACTGGCACCAGTGCGAGGCTAGGTCGGAATTGCAGTTCACCCGGACGGGTGGCAGCTCGCCCTCGTGGTCATCGGCGTACATTTCCAACGCCAGGCCCACGCAATACAGTTCGCCTTGAACCCTGGCTACTTTGGCTTTTTCTTTGGCTCTGGCCAAGGCGGGCAGCAGCATGCCCGCTAACACGGCGATGATCGCAATGGTCGTCAGTAACTCGATTAACGTAAAACCCGCCAGCTGCGGTGGCCGCAGTGAATCGCGCGCCGCCACCGCTGGACGAGTTTTGGACGAATTATGCTCAAGCTCCAGCGTCAAGGGTCGCCTCCAGCCAGAATAAATCCTGGCGGTCATCAAATGTCACCAAACGAAATCCGGAGGATTTCAAAAGCAAAGGCCACTCGTCCTTTCGTGGCAGAAAATCCGCGGCTACCGCCCCCCCCGCGTGATGGCGATGAAAGGCGTTTATTTGTTCGCTGCCCGCCAGGTGCACCACGAGCAATCGGCCGCCGGGTTTTAAGCCGATAGCCATATGACGCAAGGCGGCCAAGCGATCTTGAAAATGCGGGAATGAGTGAAAGCAAAACGCCACTTCAAATTGCGAAGCCGGAGGGGCCTGCCGGGTAATATCCCAGCATTGGAAATCCGCCCGAATTTCCTTAGCCCGTGCTTGCGCCAGCATGCCCGGCGAGAAGTCCAGCGCCAGGACTCTTCCCGGGTGCAATTTCGCGGCCAGCCAGGCGGTGACTTGCCCGGTGCCACAGCCGATTTCCAGCCAGTTGTCGCCCGGTTGAAGAATGAATTTGGGGCGAAGTTCCTCTAGCCGCTGCAGCGTGCGTGCGTGCGCCTCGCGATCATTGTCCCACGTGGGTGCTTGGTGGTCAAAAAACGCGATGCGTGGATCGGCGCTCAGTTCGCGAGTTGTTATCGATGGTTGATTCATGGATGCTTGCGGTTTAGTTGGCCGGTTTGAGCCGATAAAACATTTGCGCGCCCGCGGGCGGCAAAATCACGAGGTTTTGGCCGCCGGAAACAAAGGGCGCATTCGTCACGGTTTGCCATTCGCCAGTGGCGATGTCCAGGCGGCTCTGCAACGTGTAAGTGCCGGAGGAGACTGGCCAGCTAATCACTGCTTGCAGCGCGATCGCCAAGGCCGGAGTGGATTCTTGAACGATGATTTCTTGGGCAAAAAGTTCATACCCAAAAGTGCCATCGGCGCCGGACCCCGATTCCTGGGTGAAAATGCCGATCGCATCAAAAGTGCCTGTGGGGATGGCCCCCAGGCTGTAGCGCGGAGTGCGCAGGGTGAAATAACGCCCGGCGCCATCCGTTGCCGTAACTTTGCGCGAACCCCAAAGATTCGCCGGGTTCCAGCCATTGGTGGTCACTAAGGACAGGCCGTTAATGCGCACCCGCATGCCTTGCCAATGCTCCCCGCCGGTGGCTCGGCTGGCGTCGAAGATATCTTCATGGGTCACCGAGTCGCCGTCATCCGCGCGCATAATATCTGTTAAACGGATCACTTCCGGGGCGGGCAAGCCATAGTGTGCCTGCACGAGGGAAATGTCGAAATTCAGCGAGGCATCGATGCTGTGCTCTTCATTGATATTCCGTTTGCCCCCATAAAAGGCCGACCCCCGCGCGGTGATTTGCACCAGGTCACCTTTGGCGAATTTATGACCCGTGGCGGGATCGTGGTTGAGCCGGTTGATTTCTTCCGCCCAAGCCTCGTTGGAATAGCTTAAGGCGCTGTCGTGCTCCCAAGGCATGTTTCCATAGCATTGCCCCATCCAGCAAGTCGTGCCGCCCCGGTCGTTGGGCCCGGTTGCCTGCACGACGGCCTGCCATTCGCCCCCCAAGGCATAGATGTTTGCGCCCTCATTCCACGGCAGAAAATTAGGCGTGGAATCCAGCATCTCATCGGTGCCACCCAATAACACCCCGGTGACGGTGAAAGGATGCGAGCCATTCCATGCGCTCACCCCGTTAGCATCCACGGCCTGCAGATTTGAGTGGGTTTCTCCATGCATAGTTCCGGCGAAAAGCAGCGAGGCGATGGCGAAGAAACCTCGCGCAAGACGCGCCTGAAAAACAGGTATTACGTTCATATAGAAAGGTAATACCGTCGCGAAAGGTGTTACGCAATAAGAAAAACGTATGAATGCATAAACGGGCCATATTTCTGGAATGAGCTGTGATTTTGACGGCTTTCAAACTCGTCTCATTTGCGGATATGAGGCAATCCTGTTTATGGGGCGTCTTAAACACCGCAGGAAAGCGCCTGCATATTGTTTGCGCCTTCAAGCCAGGCAATAAGCCGTTGCCACGGATGAAAAGGATCTTCGGAGCTTGCTGAGCGTCGCTCCCATTAAATCATTTTTGCTCAAATTGAATTCGTGGCAATTTTCCGTGTGAAGGCATGGGTGAATCGATTGATTGTTGGCCGTGATGCCCAAACCGGCCGGAAACCGCGAATTCAAGCGCCTGATCTGGCACTTTCAAAGACCTAATCAAAAAAAGGAAAAGGCCGCCCCCCGGAAGGAGCGGCCGTACGAAAGATCCAAGTTAACTTGGAAATCTACTTATTTGCGATTGCGGCGGATCATCATGCCCAGCATGCCGAGAGCGCTCAAACCAGCCACATAGGTGGAGGGTTCAGGCACCGGGCAAGTGCAGGAATTGAGCGCGCCAACCGCCGTCACGCTCGGAACGGTGCCAGTGGAGGTGCTGACATAATCCATGCCCAGCACGATGTCGCTGATCAGGTCGCCCGGAGCCACGCCGAAGTCCGACAGGTCAACCAAAGCCACATTCAGGTCGTAACCACCGGCGGAATAACCAGTGTTAGCGGTGGTGTAATTAATCGTGGTGCCACCGATGGTCAAAGAGACCTTGAAGGTGTCGGGCACGCCCAATTCAAAAATCGCCAAGTCGTAGCCGAAGCCATTGACCACATTGTTATCCGTAAATTTCAAGGCCAAGTAAGACCCTTGGTCGAAGGAGTACGCATAGTCGCTGACATCGCTGCCCACCACAGAAGCTTCCAAGGTTGCTCCAGTGTAAGTGAAGGTTCCCGAGGAGGAGGTCAACTTATCGGCAAACGCATTATCCGCAAACCCGTAGCCACCCACAGAGATGGCGGCCATGGCGGACGAGGCTTGAGCTAAAACCGCAGCAGCGGCGATTCCTAACGGCAGTAAACGCATGATATTACCTTTCTTAGTATTTCGTTGTTATGGGTCCAAGGTTCGTGATTTTCAGTGCTTTTTCATGGCCTATTTCCAACCCATTTTGAACCTCCTATAAAAGGTCAACATCCCCCGGCCTGAGCCAAACACACTGAAAACCCAGTCACTGGCGAATAATAAACCACACCTTTTGCCATTTGTCTGCTCATTAATGGGACAAATATGTTCCATAATGAGACATAATGCTCCAGTAATGGCCGTTCTTGGGCCAAATCACCTGTTGAAAAAGCCAAAACATTTCAGCGCGCCGAACACCCAATCAAGAATCCGTATTTATCTAATTACCCCGCAATAGTTTGCCGTTTTGATATTCAGACGATGAAAAGCTCACCCAAAAGCCGTCTGACTTTGATTTTGAGACCATGCCAACCAGGAGGATGCTAAAAATTGGCAGAAATAAACCCAGCACAACCATTAGCACTCAGTATTATATGCATTAGACACCCGCCAACACAGACCCGTTGAGCATAAAACGCCTTTCCCTGCGGCAATTTCAAATAGATGGCATGGGAAACCTTGCAGATGGGACTGCCAGCGGGATTCAAACCCCGAAAACAAACGGAGACTCCCGCAAATTTAACGGAGTCTCCGGATGGTTACGCGCCAGAATGCAAACGGCCTTGAGGGATACAACCAAACCTCGCCCCGTTTGCAACTCCCGCCTCCCTACTTTTTGCGCTCGGGAATGTAGATTTCATCCCCATCCTGGAGCCACAAATCGTCCGGGAACTTGACTTGGCTTAAGTCGTAGTTCCATTCGTGGGTGACGCCGCCCTGCTTGCGCACAACTTTCACGCGGGTGATGTCCGAGGTGTTGAGGAGTTTTTTGGAATCGTAAACGGCCGATAGCAGCCAAGGAGAATTGCGATTACTTTCATCAAATTTGCCGGCTATTGGCATGCCACTCCTTCCCCAGTTGCCAGTATCTATTCGCAAAGGAATCCCCAGTTCTAATCGCTCCCCGCGAATATTAAGACCAAGTTTCCGCTCGTTTAGCTTCAATACTTTCAACATGGCCCCTTCCCAACGGAATGGTTCGCGATCGGAAGTGCTATAGATGCGTTCGGAGATGCACACGATATCGCCCCACCGCAGCGGCACGTCTTTCCAAGCCGTAGCCTCTGCTTCGGTTTTGGGCAGGGGACACTCAAGGAGGGTTTCTTGTTTCGCTGGTGGATCCCAACGGCGAATGACGACCTTTATCCAGTCAGGATAAAAGGGAGTATTTCCTACGGCGATATACCCCGGGCAATAGCTCAATACTTCGAGCAGGGTGAACTGGTTAATGCCCGCTTTGTCCATTTGGAAAACCCGGCGCGGCGCATCGTCGGCGTATTGAGCTTGGATGAAAAGCATTCGGCTGAATTAATCCAGCGCCCCATGCGCCCGCAGAATCCGGGCCATTTCCTGGCAGTCGTCCAGGGAGGCTTGGGTGCGTAATGGTTGATTAGAGGCATTTCCAAGACGCAAAGGGATGGAACCTGGAACCGCTAGCATTTCGTGGGTCCCTGTCTGCAGAATACCAGGTGGAGTGGCAACGGACCGAGGCCCCCGGGTTTGCTCATTCTTTGGGGCTTGTTTTTCCAGTTCGTCGATCCGATTCAGAACGATATTCAGTGGGGTTTGCGTAGCGGTATCCAACACATTCGGGTTGGCTTTCTCCGCCAGCAGGGCGACCAGATTAGTGTTGGCATTCATGACGGCAAGATGCAGCGGTGCTTGTCCTGCCCCGCTAAGCTTGTCCGCATCCGCACCCGACTTAATCAACAATTCGGCGATGTCTTTCAAATTGCGATGAGCAGCCAGGGTTAACGGAGTAAATAATGTGCCGTCGATAACCGCCTCAATTTTCACCTGGCAGCCAGCCTCCAAAAGGAGTTTCACCATCGATCCTTTGCCCTGGTTTATGGCATACATCAAAGGTGGAAAGTTGGGGATATCCACTTGGGCGTTATTTTTAAGCAATAATTCAACCATTGCTTCCTGTGCGGTGTAGATGGCAACATTTAATACATAGTTCCCCCATTGCGGATCGCTGCCTAGAGTTTGATCGCCATTAGGGCCAGCCCCGTTCTCTAGCAACAATTTTGCGATAGGAATTGATTTATTATAAATAGCCGCCAGCAATGGGGTAGGTTGGCTGTATTCCTGGGTCAGCGGTGTTGGATTTATTTCAGCATGATATTTCAACAACAAGGCAACCGCGTCTTGATTTCCAGACTGGACCGCCAGAAGCATGGGAGACACCCCGTCATCCGTTCGAATATTGACCGAGGCCTTATTCGCGCAAAGCCACTCCATCAAAGCGATGCGGTTGTATTTCACCGCAAGATGCAGCGATGAGTAACTGTTTACGTCATTTCGCCGATTGCCCCTCTGAATTTTCTTGATATTCAAATCCGCGCCGCTGCGATACAGCAATTCCGCCATCGATTTATGGCCACTTTCCACGGCGAGATGTAGCGGAGCAAGGCCGGATTCGTCGTCCAGATTGTTAACGTCCGCCTTGGCTTTGAGCAAAAGTTCCGCAATGTCTAAATTACCATACCCCGCCGCCCAGCACAAAGGCAGCTGATTGCCTTTATTGGGATCCGCTTGATGGGAAATCAGCAGTTTAACCATTTCTATATTGTTTTTTAATACTGCCGTATATAAAGCCGTAATCGATCGCTTGTAGATGCCATCCCTCTCCGTGATCATAGCATTCGGATCGGCTTTGTTTTCCAACAGATACCGCGCTACTTTGATCCAGCCATTTCCGGCCGCATTAATTAAGGGAACATTTTTCCCCGCCGTCCCATTAATCAAATCCGGACTGTCTTTGATTATTTTGGCCAGGCGCTCCATTTCTTGGGCTTCCTCGTCTAATTCTTTGATGGAAAGATCTTGCAGGTCTTCCCGTGCTTTCTTTTTAGTGACGTTCGTCTGGACGTTTTCCAGCAGACTCAGGACGCGCTGCTGGAATTCGGCGGGGCCGATGATGGCGGCGCCGTTGGGCAGGGTGACCGATCCCAGGCCCAGCCCGGCGAGGTTTTGCTGGCTCATTTTGGCGAGAGTGGCTTGGTCGGAATAGTCGCGCATCACCCGCTGGTACTGCGCTACGGCCTCATTGGTCAGGCCTTTTTTGCGAAAACACTCGCCCAACCGGAACACGGCGGTGGCGGCGAGTTTGCGTTCCTCGTCGGCCTGGCTGATGACCAGTTGATAATTCTGTATGGCGGCCTCGAGGTTTTGGTTTGCTTCTTCTTCGAATAAGCCCTTTTGCAGCAGGCTGGTGGTGGACTCCGCCGCCAGCGCACGCCAGGGCAAGCTTAACAAGGCCAGAAGCCACGCCAGTCGCCAGGCGTGATGAATGATATGGGGCCACGGATGGCCGGTGGTTTGCGGACGTGCGTTGCCGCCGCCCGCAGCTTCGATTGGTTTTGAAATAAGGAGATTCATAACGCCATCATCGTAGAACATCGATCACTCCGGTTTGTCAGGATTATGTAATAACCGGTAGCCCGCGCCGTGGACGGTCTGGAGCCACACGGGATTGGCGGGATCGGCCTCCAGTTTGGCGCGCAGGCTGGCCATGTGATTATCCACCGTGCGCGTGGAGGGGAATGCACCATAGCCCCATACGGCGTCGAGGAAGCGTTCGCGCGAAAACACTTCGCCCGGCGCCTCGGCCATCAGCCGCAGCATGGCAAATTCCTTGGCGGTAAGGTGAATTTCCGCCGCGCCCCGCCAGGCTTTTTGCTGGATGAAATCGATCCGCGCCGCACCTAGCCGCAACTCATGCACCGCGCGCTCCTGGCGGCCGAACCGCCGCAGCAAAGCCCGCACGCGCGCCAGCAGTTCATCCGTGCTGAAGGGTTTGACCAGGTAATCGTCCGCCCCGGAATCCAGGCCGGTTACGCGATCGTTCACCTGCCCCTTGGCGGTAAGCATGAGCACCGGCGCGGTAAATTGCACGCGGCGCAAAGCGGCGCACACGGCGAAACCATCGAGGCGCGGCATCATGATGTCGAGCAGCACCAAGTCCGGCTTCTCCTTCAACGCGCGCTCCAGGCCGGCCTCGCCGTCGGCCGCCACCAGCACGCGATGCCCCTCGGCTTCCAGGCAATCCTGCAACGCCAGCCGCATGGGCCGTTCATCTTCGATAATCAAGATGCGTGACATAATTAATCCAAAGCGCGCCCCAGCTGAGATTCATTCGCGGCGGTGTTATCCCGAGTTTTGGGCAATTCCAGCGTGAACCGGCTGCCTTGCCCCACCGCGCTCCGCACGCTCACTTGGCCGTGATGCGCCTCGGCGATGTGTTTCACGAGGGTCAACCCGATGCCCACGCCTGCCGATTCGCGCCGCAACTCCGAGCCGCGCCGGTAGAATTGCTCGAAGATGCGCGCGTGCTCCTCGGGCGGAATGCCGGGTCCGTGGTCCTCCACCCAGAGGCCATACGTGGCACACGCAACGTCCAGCCCTACGGTGACCTCACTGCTTGGGGGCGCATGTTTCACGGCGTTGTCGATCAAATTGACCAACGCTTGCTGTATGGCCTGGGCGTCGCACGCCAAAGAATGGTTACCCTCGGGAATTTTCACGGCAAGGCGCACTGTGCGTTCGGCGGCGTAAGGTTCGAGCACTTGAGCCGTTTGCCGAATGAGTTCCGCCAGCGCCACGGGTTCCAACTGATATTCCTTGCGGCCTTGCTCGATGCGCGCGAAATCGAGCACGTTCTCGATCAACCCGGATAGCCGGCGGCATTCCTGCACCATGTAACGGAAATAATCCTGACGCTTTTCCGGCTGGGTGATCTTGCCGCGCTCCAGGCTCTCCGCCATCAATCGCACCGATGCCAGGGGCGCGCGCAATTCGTGGGTCACGCTGGAAACGAAGTTGCTCTTTAGGGCGATCAGCCGCTCCTGCCGCCGCATGGCACGCCAAGTGGCCACGAGGCCAATGAGCGCGCCGCCCGCCGCCACCGCAATCAATCCCGCGAGCCACCAAGCCCGCACCTTTTGCCGCGCGTAAAGCCGGCTGGGGTTGGCCAAATAGAGAGCTACCGAAAGTCCCCCCGCATTGCCGGGTGCATGGGCGGCGCCCAAGGAAATATGGCGAGCCGGGGTAGGCGAGGGGATGGAGCTAAGGAATAAATTGGTCCCCGCCAAGTCGACCCGAACCGCGGCGTAATCGGGCAGTATTTTGGAATTCTCAAGCAATTGACGAAGAGTTTGGCGAGCGGCGGCGAGGGGTTGCCATGCCACGCAATGGGAGGCGGCGAACCACTCACCCAACCAAGGTTCCTCAAGTTCGGTCCAAAAGAACACGGGGGTGGATAGATTGTCGCCCCGTCCGATACCGGCGCCAAACCGGCCGCGCAGGGTTTCCTGCTGGAATAGATTGCGAACCGTTTGATGGATTTCCCAATGCGCCAGCCAAGGGCGGACCTGCGGGCTTTGCTCCACCGCTTGGGCCAGCAGAACAGGTGAAGCCGCCGAAGGCTGAAAAACCCACTCCCGGCACAACGTGTTAAGGCGGTCCTCTTCCGAGGCTGGCATATTATTGGTAGCTTGAGCCAGCCGCCAGGCATGCCAATCGGCCAGGGGCTTGAGCGGCAGGCCGCTTTCGCCGAGCGCGCCGGGGGCGTTGGCGCTGATTTGGCGGAACTGATCCAGCGCCTCGGCCCGCCCCTGTCTCTCTAATTCGAGGGCGTAACGAAATTACGCGATCGCGGCAAACGGAGCCGGCGGAGCGGATGCCAAGAATTGTTCCCAGGCCTCAAGTGAACTGCCACTAGCAGCGGAATTCCCACCGGCCTGTTGGATGTCCTGCCACAAAGGCCGTTGGGCCTCAGACAAGATTTCCACATCCAGCGCCACTGGCGATGGCGCGGCGGCGTATGGCGGCGGGAAAACCAACTTGCCCCGAGGGTCATGGAAAGCGACGCAAAGATGGGCATCCGGGACGGGCATGGAGGCGGTATCATCCGGCGAGCGCAGTCGCTCGGCCGGAGGCAGGAGGGCGGCGAGGCATTGGCGGGCCAGGTCATCGGCTAATTCCTGGCAACGCTCCCGCGCCTCTTGCAGCGCGTAATTGCGGTCCTGCCGGATAAACAGCGCGCCCAGCAAGGCCAGCACCACCACCGGCAGAACCAGCAGCAGCCCTTGCCAACGCCATCCCCGCGCTTGATCCCGGCCCGTGCGTTGCATGCCTTGATTTTTAGGCCATGAAACCCCGGACTCCCAGCCGATTTGTCACGAAAATGCAAAATCAACCCGCATCCCCGGAATTGCCAAATAGCTGAATGCGCGCCATAGCGGCCATTGCTGAGGGACCGGCACCTCCACTAGAATTCTGCACACAGGCCAAAAAAGAAGGCCGCCCCGTAAGGAGCGGCCCAACAAAAGGTCCAAATGAATCTAAAAAATAGATTACTTGCGATTGCGGCGGAACATCAGGCCCAGCATGCCCAAAGCGCTCATACCCGCAAAGTAGGTGGAGGGTTCGGGAACGGGGCAGGAGTTCAGCGCGCCGACCGCCGTTAAGCTCGGAACAGTGCCGGATTCACGGTTGTAGCTGTCCATGCCCAACACGAGGTCGCTGATCGTAGCTCCCGGAGCCACACCGAAATCCGACAGGTCAACCAACGCCACGTTCAAGCTGTAGCCACCCGCGTTATATCCCGTGCTGGCGGTGGTGTAATTGATCGTGGTCCCGCCAATGGTCAAGGAGACCTTGAAGGTATCGGGAACGCCCAATTCAAAAATGGCCAGGTCATACATGTAACCATTGGACACTTTGTTGTCGGTGAACTGCAGGGCCAGGTAAGCCCCGGCGTCGAAGGAGTACGCATAGTCGCTGGCAGTGCTGCCCACGACGGAATCTTCCAAGGTAGCTCCGGTGTAAGTGTAGGTCCCCGAAGAGGAGGTTAATTTATCGGCAAACGCAGTGTCCGCAAACCCATAGCCACCCACATAGATGGCAGCCATGGAGGACGATGCTTGGACCAATAACGCGGCAGTGATTCCTAACGGCAGTAAACGCATGATTTTACCTTTCTTAGTATTTCGTTGTTTTGGATCTCTGGTTCTCATTTTCCCATACGGTTCATAGCCAGTTTCTGCCCCTGATGAATCTCCTTTTTAAAAACTCAACACCCCATGGCCTGCGCCAATCGCACGGAAAACCAGGTCACGAGGAGAATAAACCATATCTTTGCACTCTTACTAGTATAGCAATGGGACACATTTGTATCGTTTTGAGACACCTCCCCGCTCTCTTATCACCGCTAACGCCTTTTCCCACCCGACGAATCGAGAGAAATTGCCAAGTTAGATTTCACTCCTTCACAGGACCATAAACCGCACACTCATCATACTAACCATAAGATGTTTATCTTTTAAATCTGGTGGTGCGGCACCCGAAAAATTGGGTGCCTAGCTGTTCCTTAGGGCAGGCGATAATCATGCATTGATCAAAACGCATAACTACTTAGCCCCAAATTGATTAGATACGGATAACCCCGCGAAATCCCCGCCCACTGTAGTAAGACTCCGCGCCGTTGTGGTAAATGAAAACGCGACCGAACCGGCGATCGCCAAAAAGCGCGCCACCGAGTTCCCTAATATCCACAGGAGTACGCAGCCAGCTCGATGACTTGGTGTCGAATTCACCCAGTTTTTGGAGTTCGAAATATTGCGCCTCCGTCAAAAGCTCCACCCCCATGGCCGCCGCCATTTCCATAGCGCTACCTTTGGGTTTATGCTCTTTGCGTGAATTCAGGGCGGCTTGATCGTAGCACAAACTGACGCGCCCCTTGGGACTTTGGGCGGAACAATCAAAAAACACGCATTCGCCCGTTTTTTCGTCCCAGCTCACGACATCCGGCTCGCCTCCGGTCCGCTCCATTTCCTGCAATGACCACAATTTTGCGGCATTTGCTTCCAATCGAGCCTGCACTTGCCGCCAATCCAGCCCCGAATGACGATTCGGGTTTTTTTCGAAGCGCGATTTCAAAACAGCGATCAATTCGGCCTGCTGTTTGGGGGAGATAACATTTTGATTGCGTTTCATGGCATTCCTGGTTTGAACATTTACGCGCACGGTAACGCACTTTGCCCCATTGCGCAAAAGGACTGTGACCGCACATGACAAAAGCTCACCTTCACCTCGCCAGTCGGCGCTTGCAATGCAGGGCCGCCAACGCTATTCAAAAGGCATGCAAACACCGCTCGTAATGACAGTTATCGGCAAGGACCGCCCGGGGTTGGTTGAATCTGTGGCCAAAACGATCGCCGACCATGGGGGCAACTGGCTGGAGAGCCGCATGTGCCGGCTGGGTGGCATGTTTGCCGGCATTTTGCGAGCGGAAGTTTCCACCCAACGCCAAGCGGCATTGGCCGCCGCGTTGCAGGCCTTGTCGAGCGAAGGCTTGGTGATCACGGCGCATACCGACCAGCCAGCGGGCGCAGATGCCGCGCGAAAATTGGCCCGGCTCGAAATCGTGGGCCAAGACCGCCCCGGCATCGTGCGCAGCATCACGGGCGTGCTGGCCGACCAAGGCGTCAACGTGGAGGAATTGGAAACCGAGTGCGGCAGCGCGCCCATGAGCGGGGAAACGTTGTTCCGCGCCACCGCTAAACTGCACATTCCACAGGAATGCAATCTGGCTAAACTGCGGGCCGAATTGGAAAAGATTGCCGCCGATTTGATGGTCGATGCTTCGCTCGAAGAATTGACGAGCGATTCGCCAGCCTGACTGGCTCATCGAAAAATGGAGGCAGGCCGGTTAATGTTCCGGCCTGCGGCTTGAACCGTTAAATCTCGTAGTCGAGTTCCATATGCTTTTTGGCTGTTTTATGGAACACTTTGGTCTTTAGCCCTTCAAAAGTGACCAACGAATTGGGCGGCACGCTGCTGGTTAAAAACACGTTGCCCCCAATAGTGCTGCCGGCGCCGATCACGGTTTCGCCCCCCAGAATGGTGGCGCTAGGGTAAATGGTCACCCGGTCCTCAATGGTCGGATGCCGTTTTTTGCCGCGCAGATCCTCCACCGCCGAAGTGGATTTGGCACCCAGGGTCACGCCGTGGAACATTTTGACGTGATTGCCAATCACGCAAGTTTCGCCCACGACTGTGCTGGTGCCGTGGTCGATGAAGAAATGAGAGCCGATTTTCGCCCCGGGATGCAAATCGATGCCGGTGCGGCTATGCGCCCATTCGGTCATGATACGCGGCAGCAAAGCCACGTTGCGCAGGTACAACTCATGCGCCATGCGCTGCACGGCGATGGCTTCAATGAACGGATAAGCCACGATAACTTCGTCCTTGCCCAACGCCGCCGGGTCGCCGTGATATGCCGCCTCGGCGTCCGTTTGCAGCAGTTCCCGGATTTTGGGCAACTGGCCCAGAAATTCGAGCGTCACCTGTTGTGAGGCCGCCCCAAGCTGGCTGCACTCGTAGGCACCGGGGGCGTATTCCAGGCTCTTGAGCATTTCTTTCTCGAGCCGCCGGCAGACCGAATCCATCAGCAGCACTGTCTCATGCTTCAAGAGGGAAGCCGTGAGCGGGGTTTCACTGAAAAAGCCGGGGAAAAGCAGCCGCAACAAATCCCGGGTGATTTGCGCGATGGCGCTTTTTGAAGGCAGGTTAACGCCGTCCAAGTGATTGATACCCCCCACTTGGTCGTAGGATTCCAAGACCTTGTCCGCCAGTTGCGTTATCGTCAATTGCACAGGCCCCAATATGGCGCAAGGGGGGGCGCTTAGCAAGCGGGCTCCCAGTCTGGCTTGTCACTTGCCGGGCAATTTAGTAAGCTGTGGCACTGTATGAATCAACTTTTCCAGCCCCAGGGCCAAGGGGGCATTGGCGGGGTAACGCGCCGGATGATCGGTTGGCAACTATTGCTGGCATTGCTGGTTTTGGGCCTTAACTCGGGGTGCTCGGTGCGCCGCATGGCGATTAACAAACTGGGGGACGCCTTGGCGGGCAGCGGCACCACTTTTGCCAGTGATAATGATCCCGAGTTGGTGCGCCAAGCGGTGCCTTTTAGCCTCAAGCTCATCGAAAGTCTGCTGGCGGAATCCCCCAAACATCCGGGCCTTTTGCTCGCAGCCAGCAAAGGTTTTGCCCAGTATTCTTACGCCTTTGTGCAAGTCGATGCCGACATGACCGAAGACAAGGATCTTAAATCGGCCATGGAAATGCGGGATCGCGCCCGGCGGATGTATCTTCGCGCTCAAGGATATGGCCTGCGGGGCTTGGAACTGAGGCATCCCGGCATAGCCAAACAACTTCGGGAAAACCCTAAAGCCGCGGTGGCCGGGCTGAAGCGGGAGGATGTGCCTTTCCTGTACTGGACCTCTCTCTCGTGGGCGGCCGCCATCAGCCTGGGGAAAGATAATCCCGATTTGATCGCCGATTTGCCGGCGGTTGAAGCGATGGTGGATAAAACCGTGGCTTTGCAAGAAGACTACAATGACGGCGGGCTGCAATCGTTTTTAATCAGTTTTGAATCCGTGCGCCAAAGCCAGCCGGGAGATTTGAATGCGCGCATCCGCCAGCATTATGAGCGTGCCTTGGCGCTTTCCAAAGGCTCCCAAGCCGGCCCCCTGGTGGCCTATGCCGAAGCCGTTTCCGTGCAAAGCCAAAACCTCAAGGAATTCGAGGCTTTGCTCAACCAAGCGCTGGCCATTAAGGTGGATGCGTATCCGGATTTCCGCCTGGAAAACTTGGTGATGCAACGCCGGGCTCAATGGTTGTTAGAACGCAAGGATCAGCTCTTCTTAATCCCCGAAAAGGCCAGCGAAAACCCCTAATCCTAATCTTGATAAGGCTTGGCCGTGAGTGAATTACGGCCATTGCCTTTTTCTGCGCCATCCGTTAAGTTTATCTAAAATCGTTTAATCGCATGGATAATAATATCCCTCATCCGCCGCTCGATCCCTACCATCGGCCCAAACCTTTCGAGGATAAAGTTTATGAGTTATCCGACGGCTCTGAGGGCAAAGAAGCCAAGCGTAAAACGGAGGCCAAGACCCCGAAACGCATCTTGCTGCTGGATGACGATAAAGAATTGGCGGATACTTTAAGCGAATTCCTGTGCAGCGAAGGCTACCAGGTAAACTGTGTGCCCAACGGCGTGGAAGGCATGAAACTGCTCATGCAGCAAGAATTCGAAGTGATCATCTGCGATTTGCTCATGCCCAACTTGCCGGGAGACATGTTTTATTTGGCGGTCTCGAAAATTAAACCCGCCATGGCGCGGCGGTTTATCTTCATCTCCGGCCATCAGGCCTCACCCAAATGGGAATCCTTTATCCGCAACGCCAAGGCTTTGGTGCTATGGAAGCCTTTCCCCATGCATGACCTGCTTACCTGTGTGGAAGTGGTGATCCAAAAGCCGAAGGGCTGAGTCTATTGAGAGGCGAACTGCGCCTTACGAATGCCAGCGCTCGTTAATTAGAACAGTTGGCACCAAAAGGGTGCCGGAATGGGCCCATTGGTTTCCTCCCATCGAAACCCCTAGCCTTAAACCAATCACCCGCTTGATTATTGCGGCTCGGCGGCCGGGGCTGCGGAGGCTTCGCCACCTTTGTCATGCCCACCTTTGGAGGCTTCCAGGCCGTATGCCTTGATTTTATTGTACAGCGTCTGGCGGCCGATACCCAAGCGTTTGGCGGTCTCTTGCTTGTTGTATTGGGTTTCGATTAACATTTGCTGGATCGTATTGCGCTCCATCGCTTCCATCAGGGTCAACTCTTCATAGCTGGCCTGCTGGCTGGTCAGGGTGATGGAGAGATCGCGTGCTTCGATCCGCTTGCCTTCGCACATGAGCACGGCCCGCTGAATCTCGTTCTGCAACTGGCGGACATTGCCCGGCCAATCGTAGCGCGCGAGCATATCTTCGGCTTCCGGCGAATACCCGCTGATGACTTGTCCGGCTTGCGCCGAAAAGCGTTTCAAGAACGCCTGCGCTACTGGCAAAATATCTTCCCGGCGATCCCGCAAGGGCGGCAGGCTGATGGACACGGCGCTGATGCGGTAATACAAATCTTCGCGCAACCGGCCTTCTTTGATCGCTTGGTCCACCGGCCGGTTCGTCGAGGCGATAATGCGGCAATCGCACTTGTAGCTTACTTTGCCGCCGACGGGACGGTACATCTTTTCTTGCAGCACCCGCAGCAACTTGCTCTGGGTGTCGATGGGCATTTCGGATAACTCATCCAGCAGCAACGTGCCGCCCTCGGCTTGGCGGAACAAGCCCTCGCGGTCGCTTTGCGCCCCGGTATAAGCGCCTTTCACCGAACCGAACAACTCGCTTTCAATCAAATCCCGCGGCAACGCCGCGCAGTTGATTTTAATGATCGGCCCCTTGCTGCGCAGGCTCATGGCATGCAGCAAATCGGCAATCACTTCTTTGCCCGTGCCGCTTTCGCCGGTGATCAACACGGAGACATCGCTGGGCGCGACGCGTTCGGCGGTGCGCACCACGGCTTTCATCGCGGCACTTTGGAACACGGGGGAGGCGCCACCGCTCATCGAGGACAGCGCTTGGCGCAGGGAGTGCGTCTCTTCGGTCAATTCTTTGTGTTCCAGGGCGCGCTCGACGGAAACCAACAGTGATTTGGGCTCGAAAGGCTTCTGCTGAAAATCGTAAGCTCCCAATTTGGTCGCCGTCACGGCGGCATCAATGGTCGCATGGCCCGTGAGAATGATGACTTCGCTATTGCGCCAGTGTTTTTTGATTTCGGGGAGCAGTTGCAAGCCGTCCATATCGGACAGCCGCAAATCGAGCAGAATGACATCGGGCTGTGACTCATCGAACAACTCCTGCAACTCGGCGCCACTTGAAGCTTCGGTCACCTCATAATTGGCGCGCCGCAGAAGTTCCGCCAGCATTTGCCGCAACTCCAACTCGTCGTCGACCACCAGGATTTTTCTTTTCATACGGTTCCTTAACCAACCCGCCTGCAAGCGCGGATGAAATCGCAAAAAATGCGCCGGCTAACCTCGTCGCGGTGATAAAGCCGCTCCGGATGAAACTGGACCGCCAATAAATACGGCATTAACCCCGCTTCCCCAGGGGCTAATTCAAAAGCTTCGATGACGCCATCCTCGCCTTGGGCGGTGGCTTCAAAGGGCCTCGCCAGCTCCTTAACCGCCTGATGGTGGCAGCTATTGATGTCCATGGCAAGGCTGCGCGCAATTTTAGCCAGCCGGGAACGCGGGGCCAATTGCACCCGATGCACCAATTCTTCCGATTTGGACATTTGCCGGTGATTCAGCGCCTTAGGCACCTCGGTCGCAATATCCACATATAAGGAGCCCCCCATCGCAACGTTTAATATCTGATGCCCCCGGCAAATGGCCAACAATGGCTTGCGCTGGCGAAAAACTTCTTGGATCAAGGCGATTTCCAGCCAATCACGCCGGGCGTCGGCCGCTCCGGACTTGCGTTTCAACCGGGCCGGCATTTCCGGCTCGTATAAATCCGGCTGCACATCGTCACCGCCTGTCAGCATCACCCCGTCCACTTGAGCCGTGCATTGCGCAAGTTCGCGTTCCGATAATGATAGAGGCGCCACCAAAGGCACTCCCCCGCCGGCTTGAATCGCCAGCGCATAGCGGTCAGAGAGGCTCAACGACAGATCTTCAAACTCCGCGCCCTTCGCCTGACGGCAAGGGATCACTAAGATTAAGGGCCGTGTTTTTTTTGTTATCGCCATGGGGCCATTTAAAATTCCGCCTCGGGAAACCGTTCCCGAATCGTTTTCACAACCCGAACCTCTTCTTCGGGGCGCATCAACCGGCGGCTAATCCGCCGCCGCACACCATCCAACAACTCCAGCCAATCTTCAAGGGGCGGTTCTTCGACCAACACCCAGTTGTCGTACCGGCGTTCGCGCCAATAAAACTTCCAGCGATCACCCACATGATGGGCATAAACCTGCAATTTCTCGCCCTCTTCGGTGGAGCGTTTCCAGCTAATCTCACCCTTCGCCATAGTTCAATCTTTAAGGTCCACCGCTGCCACCGCATAGGCACACATGCCTTCTTCCCGCCCTACAAAGCCCATCCGTTCGTTCGTCGTGGCTTTCACCCCCACTTGGGACGGCAAAACACCTAAGGCCTTGGCAATGTTGGCCTTCATCGCGGGCACATGCGGGACAATCTTCGGCCGTTCGGCCAGCAAACTTGAGTCAATATTAACAATCCGGCCTCCTCGAGCGGCGATTTTTTGCGCCGCGGCCTCTAAAAAGATGGCGCTGGGAACATTGCGCCAGCGCGGATCACTGTTGGGGAAGTGTTGCCCGATATCGCCCTCGCCAATGGCCCCGAGCAGGGCATCGCATATGGCGTGCATCAGCACATCCGCGTCGGAATGCCCATCCAGCCCTTTTTCAAAAGGGATTTCCACGCCGCCCAAGACCAGGCGGCGTCCGGCTACCAACTGGTGGACATCATATCCAACACCCACATGAACCATAATCTTACTATAACGGAAAAGCACGGTTGCCACCAAGCAAAAACTCGGCTTGCTTTTCCCCCGGGGTTTTGAAGAGAATCCCCCCGCAATATGGCTCACGTCAAATTACACATTCCTGGTCCAGTGGAGGTCAGCGAAAAAACCCTGCGCGCGTTCCGTTCGCCCATGCTGGGGCACCGCGGCCAAGGCTTCAAAGACCTTTACGCCAAACTGCAACCGCAACTGCAAACCCTGCTCGCTACCCAGCGCCAGGTTTTCCTAAGCACTTCCTCCGCGTGGGGAGTGATGGAAGGGGCCATTCGCAATTTGGCCGCCCGCAAAGTGCTGTGTTGCATGAACGGCGCGTTTTCCGACAAGTGGCTGGATGTCTCCCAACGCTGCGGCAAAGCTGCCGAAGGCTTGGTGGCCCCCTGGGGCTCGCCCATTCGCGCGGAGGCTATCGATGCCAAGCTGGCCTCCGGCCAGTTCGACGTGGTGACCATCATCCACAACGAAACTTCCACCGGCGTGATGAGCCCGCTGGCGGAAATCGCCTCTTTAAAGAAGAAGTATCCCGATGTCATGTTCGTGGTGGACACTGTCAGCTCGATGTCCGCCGTGCCCACGCCGTTCGATGAATTGGGCATCGATGTCATGCTGGCGGGCACGCAAAAGGCGTTCGCCATGCCTCCGGGCCTGTCGATTTTTGCCTGTTCGGCGGCGGCCATCCAAAAGGCCTCGCAGATGAAAGATCGCGGTTACTATTTCGATTTTGTCGAATTCCAGAAAAACGCCGAAGGCAGCATGACTCCGAGCACACCGAGCATCGGCCACATCTACGCTTTGGAGTCCAAGCTGGAGGATATTTTCGCCGAAGGCATCCAGGCGCGTTATCAACGCCATGCCAAACTCGCCCAAATGACCCGCGATTGGGCGCGAAACAACGGTTTCAACCTGTTCCCGGAAGCGGGATTCGAATCCCAAACTCTCACTTGCGTGAGCAACGGCGCCCGCCCGGGCGGCCGGGTGGTCGATGTGCCCAAGCTGCAAAAACTCGTCAAGGACTCGGGCTTCCTGATCGACGGCGGCTACGGCAAGATCAAGGGCACCACGTTCCGCATCTCCAACATGGGTGACGAGACGGAAGAGACGATGAAGACGCTCTACAGCGCATTGGATAACGCGTTGAAGCAGCTCTAAGCGAAACTCGATTTTCCATGGCGGCTCCTCACATGGGCCGCCTTTTTTATTGATTGGAAACGCCGATGGTCGCGCCCGATGGCTCGGACCAGCGCCAGGCTTGGATATTCCACGGCCCACTTTTCACCGCCAGACATCCGGGGTAATTCGCGAAGGGTTCCATCGGATATAACTCCCAATCAGCCGCCACCGAGGTCTGGCCGCCGAGGGAAATAATCCGCGCGTTGTCCGCCGAACTCAGGTCCAACTCCACCGCCTTTAACGACGCCGAAAGCCCCGTGCCCGTGACTTTCAAATACGCCTCCTTTTGCGTCCAGCCGCGAAAAAAAGCAGGCAGCTGTTGAGCATCAGGCCAGCGCCGCAAGGCCGCGGCCTCAGAGGCGCAAAAATAACGTTCCGCAATGCCCGCCCAATCCTGCATCGGCCGCACACATTCTATATCAACCCCCACCGGGCTGTGGCGTGAAAAAGCCATCAATACGGCCTCGCCGGAATGGGAGACATTGAAATGGATGGGCAAGCCGGCCGCGTGCGGTTTGCCGTGCGCTCCGACTTCGAAACGAATAGTGGCGGCATCCACCGCGCAATACCTCCCCAACAAATATCGCAGCCAGCAGCGGGCAAAAAACCAGCGATGGCGATCCGGCAAAAAACGGAATCGCGCGCCCCGTTCACGTTCATCGGCAGAGAGCGCTGACTCCAACCATGAAGCGGGGGGGACTTCCAAATTCATTCGCGCCGCCCACACGTGCACCTCATTGCGCGCCAAATCAGGCACAGTTTGGGGACCTCCGACTAAATCGGTAAATGTGATTTTCCGGCCCATTGTCAGTTGGCTGACACCTTGGAGTTCTCGTCCGGCTTCCTCAAGTGTTTTCGCCAAGCCGCCGAGGATGTATATAACATAGGCAATGGCGTGAGAATTGACAGCCCACCCACTGCCGGGCATCCTGGCCGACATGAGCCCAGCAGATCATTCCGTTACGCGCCATACGACGCCTCGTTGGCGCACTCTCGTAATCACCGCCGCCTTAGCCTTGGTTTCCCTGGCTGCGGCCCAGGCGGATTGGCCCGAATTCCGCGGCCCCTGGGGCAACGGCTATGTGGCCGCGCCCGGCACCCCGCAATCCACCGGCCTGCCGCTGACCTGGAGCGAAACCAACAACGTGAAATGGAAAACGGAAATTTCTCCCACGGGCTGGTCGACGCCAGTTATCATGGGTGGCCAAGCTTGGCTCACCAGCGCCAGCCCGGACGGGCATGATTTCTTTGCGCTCTGCGTGGATACCGAAACGGGGAAAATCCTGTTCAACGAAAAATTGTTCCACTGTGATAAACCAGAACCCCTCGGCAACTCGGTCAACGGCTACGCCACGCCCTCTTGTGCCATCGAACCCGGCCGGGTTTATGTGCATTTCGGCAGTTACGGCACGGCCTGCTTGGACACCAAAACTTTCAAGACCCTCTGGCAGCGCCAGGATCTGCCCTGCCGCCATTATCGCGGGCCGGCGTCATCCGTGATTTTATATCAGAATTTCGTGTTGCTCACGATGGACGGAGTCGATGTCCAGTATGTGGCGGCACTCGACAAAAAGACCGGGGAAACGGTGTGGAAAACGAATCGCTCGGTGGCCTGGAACGACGAGCAATTCACCGATCAAATGACCCGCGATGGCGACCGCCGCAAAGCGCATAGCACTCCGGTAGTCGTCGACGCGAATGGCAAACCGCAGTTGCTCACGCTGGGAGCCAAAGCCGCGTATGGTTATGAGCCCACCACGGGCAAAGAAATCTGGCGTGTGCAATTCGATGCGTGGTCCGGCGCCACGGTGCCCGTATTCTACAAGGGCTTGGCACTCATCACTACGGGCTATGGCAAATCCGAGTTGCTAGCCATCCGCACCGAGGGCCAAGGGGACGTGACGGATTCCCACATCGCCTGGCGTTTTAACCAACCCGATAAAAACGTGCCCAAGACTGCCACGCCCATCATAGTGGATGATTTGCTCTATATGATAAGCGATGACGCCATGTTGACTTGCCTCGAAGCGGGCACGGGCAAAGAAGTCTGGCGCCAGCGGCTTACGGGCAACTTTTCCGCCTCCCCCATCTACTCCGATGGCCGGATTTATTTCGGCAATCAACAAGGCAAAACCACGGTCATTAAACCGGGGCGCACCTGTGAAATCCTGGCGACCAATGTTTTGGATACCGGTTTGATGGCCTCGCCCGCGGTTTCCGGTAAAGCCCTGTTCTTGCGCACCAAAACCCACCTGTACCGGATCGAAGATGGGGCTAAGTAACAGCGGCCCTTGGGGGCATCAATAAGCCGTGCGATAAAACCGGTGGTTGCCAATCACCGTGGTCGGTCGTGCGGTCAACGCCCAAAAGGGCTGGTTGCGCACATTGTCGAAATGAGTGGCCCGGCGGGTGGTATTCGGCAAACTCGCCGGATCGTTCATGAGTTTGCGCGCAAGCTTCAGGGCCGCAGGATATTGCGGATGACGGCTCTGCTTGGCGATCAAGCTGTCAAGGTTGTCATTCAGCAAGGAAGAAAACACTCCCGGCTGTTTTACGATCGCCAATGGGGTTTTACGTTTTTCGCGGGCCCGATTACGAATCACCTCGGCCACCGCTAACAGGCCGGGTTGTTTATCACAACCCGCTTCGGCAACGAGCACTGCAGCAATAGCTTTGACCGCATACTCCGCCTCCGCCGGGCGCGCCTTTTGGGGCGCGGCGGCAGCTTTGGCGGCAAGCAAGCCGAAAGCTAGCAACGATATAAATCGACGCATATTCTATTTTCATCTGCAGGCGCTAAAACCGGCTTCTTCCTAAAGCACGGTTGGGAGATAGTCGCACATTTGGCCGAAAAATCAATTTTTCATTACGTTCATATCATGCATTGCATAAGATACTCTTATGTTTTGTGCCGTAAATCGCCCGGCCGCAGTGGGGTAAGCACAAAAAAGCAATTTTTCTGTGAGTTTTTGACCTGGCTGGTGTCTATTCAATGAACGCATGGAGTTGGAGATGGCTTGAAAACCCGATAATGGTTGAGTAATACTCACAATATTAATTAGTTGCATATCATATTTAAACTTGTTCCAAGCCCCAGTTGAGGCATATTAGTGTGAATCACGCCTATACCCACTCTAATCGCCACCTATGAGCGAGATCGAACAGATCGAACAAGTGGTCCGGCAAGCGGCCAGCCGCGAACGCTGGCATCGCGCTTGGTCCGGCGCGTGGCGCGGCTTGCTGGCGGGGGCCGCACTTTGGCTGATCATCTTAGTCACCTACAAATTGGCGCCCATTCCTGTTCAATACCTCTACGGTGCGGGGCTGGCCGGATTGAGCCTGATTTTCTTTGTCGCCCTGTGGCGTGCCTGGCATTCCAAAACTCCCGTGCAAACCGCCCGCTGGGTGGATAACCAGGAAAAATTGAAAGAGCGGTTGAGCACCGCCCTGGAACTGGGGACCAAAAAGGAAGCCGGAGAATGGTCCCAGTTGGTGGTGGCCGATGCTGCCCGCCACGCCCAGCAAGTCGATTTGAAACGCCTTTTGCCGTGGCAAGTGCCTGCGTTCAGCCGTTGGATTATTGTGTTGCTGATTTTTGGCGCGGGTTTGGGCTGGGTGCCCGAATACCGCACCAAAGCGCATGTCCAAAAACAAATCGACGCGGAAATCATTCGCGAAACCGGCAAGAGTTTGACCGAGCTGACGCGTCACCAACTGAAAACCCAGCCACCGGTTTTGCCGCAAGTTAAGGAAAAGCTGGAGTCATTAGCTGACTTGGGCAATCACTTGGCCACCGCGAATTTAACGCGCAACGATGCGCTGAAAGACCTCGCCAGCGTCACGGAGAAACTCAAGATGGAGGCCAAACAACTGGCCCAAAACCCCTCGCTGCGGCGCTTGGAACAAGCCGCTCGCAACCAATCCGGCAGCGGCAGCCAGCAGTCGCGCGATTCAGCGGCGCTGCAAAAGAAAATCGAGGAACTTCAAAAGCAGTTGGGCGACAAAG